>Ga0255095_1000023_pt1 | contig 111189 bp, 75 predicted proteins | sample Colum_Law_RepC_8_2_FD_188435 | JGI IMG/M metagenome (GOLD analysis project Ga0255095, IMG submission 188435) | Freshwater microbial communities from Columbia River, Oregon, United States - Colum_Law_RepC_8d | ecosystem: Environmental > Aquatic > Freshwater > River | place: USA: Oregon...
CTGCCTTCGAGGAAAAAACCCCTCATCCGGCCTAACGGCCACCTTCTCCCCCGAGGGGGAGAAGGCACTGCGTTCACGCCGCAAACATTGATCAATAGGCAACTTCGGTGATTCCGAATCTGCAAACATGACGCTGTCCAGTTAGGGGCTGGTTGCAAAACGCTTCACCACTCAGACACGCTGAGTGGCGTCGACAAAAGAGGTTCAAGACAACGCCAGGTCTGCATCACAGAAAAACACGAAGACAATCCTTCACTGAACCACTGCCCCTCACGCACCTCAGCATCAGCCATCGATCACAACCGTTTTTCCGTTCTGTCCCGAAGAGATCCCGAACACGATGTACTCGGCGACTTCATCAAGACAATTAACCATGCGGTGTGGCTCCCGCGGCGCAACAATGACCGTGTCACCAGCGTGCATCAGCGTCATCGTTTTCCCAACATGCATCTCTACCTCGCCCTTCAACAGCACAAAGATTTCCTGCATGTCTTCATGGTAATGCAGTTGAAATGAAGACTTACCGGGCAGTCGAGCCCAGTTCAACATCTGGACATGCCCGGCCTGAAAGTCGTCTTTCGTGGCGATAACTCGCTTCAATACACCGGGATTACGCGGATCCTCATGCGAAGCCGGAACGAAGCCGGATGCGTTCGACAGAATTGACTTCATTCCAGTTGACTCCAAAGATCCGATACGATTGAAATAGGGGGCGAGTCCGCCGGGCATCTGACGTTAGTATGCCGACGGACTCCATTGTTTCAGATGTCAGGAGTTTTGACGAATGGCAGGACCGAATCGTCCGGACGAGAGCCCAAAAGATTTTTCATTCCTGAATAAGGACTCAGTGCCGGATCGGCCATCGTTTCCAACATTGGAAGAGACCGCTGCGACGTCACTGCCTGAAATAACCTTCGACTCATCTCCTGCGACAGTTCCGGACCTTTCCGGGATCGTAGCGGAAACAGTTTCGTTTCCATCGTCGACTCCGAGTGTTGCTTCAGATGATCAAGCTTCAGATGATCAAGCTGCGGATGATCAGACGGTCATGATGACGGCTTCGGAGGCGAACGAAACTGCTGAGCTTCCGGAAGATCCGGCAGCAACAGTCGGTGACGAAACGGTCTCCGACATGACTGTTGTGGAACCTGAACCGCCTGTCGAACCAGCGCCCTTATTGGTGCCAGAGCCCGCACTCGAATCAACGTCCGAGCTGAAACCAGCGACTCAATCCGAATCCACATCGGCACCATCAACGACAAAACCAACCGCTGTCGAACAAAAATCCGCCGAGAAACCTGCACCAGAAAAACGACAGGCAGCTCCAGTCGAAAAGAAATCTTCATCGGCGGTCAACGGCTATGCGATCGCCATCACGTTGCTGTTGATCTTCTGTCTGATGACAGGACGACTGAAGCTGTTTGGAAATGCGGCCCTGGAAAGCCTGCCGGATATCCGTCCTCTGGATTCCAATGAGTTCCGAAGAGTGCCTGATGGAACTCCCGTGCCTGAAGGTCATGTCCTGAAGCTGGGGGAATCTCGCCGGTTCGGAGACGTTGTGCTGACACCAGTGAAAGTGACTCGTGAACCGCTGATGTTTGAACAGTTCCAGACGAAGGCTCCCGCGACAACTTTGACAACAGATCCAGTTCTGAAACTATGGCTGCGGTTTGAGAACCGCTCGGGGTCTTACGCATTTCCGCCGTTTGATTCAGGGCTGATGTCGCATCGCACTCCAAGATTCTCTACGGACGATTCAACCATTGTTAATTCGATGCTGAATGTCAGTTCGCCGGCGACGTCATCGCCCGTACGAGTTCTCAATTTCCTGCAGACCATGGACAACGCATTCGTGATCGTCGGTCAACAATCCGGAAAAGTGATCATCCCGGAGGAAACCCTTGAAACGTTCGTCGCCAGCAGCGAAGACATTCAGTACATCACACCAACGGCGGAGACAGGCTACACTTGGCGGGTCCAGTTCCGCAAAGGCGTCCATGAATCATCCGGCCACGGCGTCACGACGCTGGTCGATGTGCTCTTTTCAGAAGCCGACATTACCGAAGCCGCGCCGCCAGCAACTCCGGCGACAACTCCTGCGGCGGGATAAACTCGCAGGAATACGACCAGATCACACCGCGGGCCGAAATCTTTCGGTCACTAAATCTTTCGGTCCACCCAACATCAGACCTAACTAAGATCAACGGCCTTTTTCGTATCCGCAAGAAGAGCAAGCTCCTTGCGAGATCGAACAAGACTCAAGTAATCTGACCGAAAAATTGAACGACCGAAAAATTAAACACCCAGCACTGATCTCAGGCCAGAATCTTTCGGTCACTAAATCTTTCGGTCCACCCAACATCAGACCTAACGAAGATCAACGGCCTTTTTCGTCTCCGCAAGAAGAGCAAACTCCATGCGAGATCGAACAGGGCGAAGACAATCTGACCGAAAAAGTAGACGACCGAAAAATTAATCACCAAGCATGGATCTCTGGCAAAAATCTTTCGGTCCACCGCGCACCTCGGTCCGCCACAGTAAAGGCTGACATCACTTAACCGACCAGGGACATCGCGAAACGTGGCCTGAAGAAGGCACCAAGTTACCCCTTCAACCGGCTCAGCACTTCATCCACAATTCGATCCACAGGAATGCGTTCCTGTACGAGCGAATCTCGGTCGCGAATTGTGACGCACTTATCCGTCGCGGTATCACCATCCACCGTGATACAGAACGGCGTACCGATTTCGTCCTGGCGACGATAGCGTCGACCAATTGCAGCCTGCTGATCGTAATTGACACTCAGACCAGCAGCCTTCAACTCGCCGTAGATCTCGGCCGCCTTCTCAGGCATGCCTTCCTTCTTGATCAGCGGGAACACAGCAGCCTTTACCGGCGCCAGCCGCGGATGGAACTTCATCACGACTCGTTCCTGCATCTCACCCTTTTCATCAGGCTGATGATCTTCGTGATAGGCTTCACACAGGAAGGCCAACGTACCACGATCCGCTCCGGCGGATGGTTCGATCACGTGCGGGATAAATCGCTCGCGAGTCTGGTCGTCGAAGTACGACAGATCTTTGCCACTACCACGATGCTTCGGCGTTCCGTCGGCCAGCTTTTCAACTTCCAGCTCGCCAGCCGCATTCTTGGCCAGCTTACCTTCCATATGTGAACGAAGGTCGAAGTCGCCACGATGAGCAATCCCTTCCAGCTCACCATATTCGCCGGCATCCAGGAACGGAAACGCGTATTCGATGTCCGCTGTTCCCACTGAATAATGAGCCAACTCGTCCTGATGATGATCACGCAGGATAATTCGATCCTTTGCGATGCCAAGATTCAGGTACCAGTTGTACCGACGGTCGCGCCAGTAGGTGTACCATTCGCGTGACTGTGACGGATGACAGAAGAACTCAATCTCCATCTGTTCGAACTCACGCGAGCGGAACGTAAAGTTTCGCGGCGTGATTTCATTACGAAAACTCTTGCCAACCTGACAAATCCCGAACGGCAGTTTGACTCGACTGCTGTCACACACGTTCTTGAAGTTGACGAAAATCCCCTGAGCCGTCTCCGGACGCAGAAACGCGGCGTCCTCTTCCGTCCCCAGCGCGCCGAGGATCGTTTTCATCATCAGGTTGAACTCGCGAGGATCCGTCAGCGTACCAGCTCGCGATGCATCCGGAGCGAAGATTTTGCCTCGATCTGCTGCACTGATCGCAGCCAGTCCGAGGACCTGCTCTTCGATCTGGAGTCGTTCGGCGTCCTTGGCACGCAGTTCGAACAGCTTCAGAGCTTTCTCTTTCACGTGCTCGATTGCATTGGCTTCTGTCGTCGTCACAAAGACACGATCCGCTTCTTCAGCAGCAGGAACATCCGCTGCTGAACTGGCTTTGTTCAACTTGACGGTCTTGCCGTTGCACTTCACCCAATGCCCCTTCACGTGGTCCACGCGGTAGCGTTTTCGCGTCTCAGTGCAGTCGACCATCATGTCGTGAAACAGATCATAGTGCCCGGAGCACTTCCAGACCTGAGGATGCATGATCAGAGCGGATTCAAGTCCTACCATCTGAAATGTGGTCGGAGCCCCGGCGGGCTGCAACAACTCGTTGTGAGCCGACACCATGTCGTGATACCACACGTCACGAACGTTACGTTTCAGTTCTGTACCCAGCGGACCGTAATCCCAGAAACCGTTCTGCCCGCCGTAGATCTCAGAGTTCTGAAAAATGAATCCTCGGCGTTTGCAAAGGGCGACGATCTTGTCCATCGAACGGGTCATGAGACGAACACTTCTTTCAAGAGTACAAACAAACGGAGACAAATCACGCGGAAAGTGACAGTCACGGTGCGGCGGATTGTAGAAGCATCACCGCACTGCGCAAAGGAGAGCCCCTGAACGCTGAAAAAGTCCGGAATGCCTTGTCTTTTTCGGCAATTGCGGCGCGATCGCCGCAGTCACGACTTGCGACGATACAAATCAGGCCAGCGGCGGCAGGACCCAGATTTCATTGAAATCAATGGGCTGTTCACAACGGTAACCTTCGTGACGGATCAATTCCAGAATGGCCAGGAAGACACCGACGATTCGCGACTGAACCTTTTCGCCTTCAAAGAATGAGCTGAAGGCAACACGGCCTTCCAGAGCAATTCGTTCGCGGATCTTCTCCTGAAACACCGACATCGGGGTTTCGTCCATCCGAATGGCGATTTCCTTTTCCAGGTTGGGAATCCGCACGATCCGCGACAGCGCGCTGACAAGGTCCCATAGTTCCACTTCGCGGATTCGATCGTCAGAGCGATCGCGATTCGCGGCCGGGCGATCGCTGCTGAGCCTTGGAAACCGTTCCATCCATTCTGAAGCGCGATCCTCCAGAAGCTTTGAAGCTTCTTTGTAGCGACGATACTCCATCAGCCGCGCGATAAGGTCACTGCCGGTTTCTTCTTCCGGCGAGTCTTCCGCGACGACGGCCACAGTCGGCAGCACTTCACGGCTTTTGATTTCCAGCAAAGTACTGGCGACAACGACAAAGTCGCCAATCAGATCGAAGTCAAGAAACTCCAGGACATCAATGTAGTCCAGAAAGTCCGTTGTAATCTTGGCCAGCGAAACAGCACAGACGTCCACTTCCTGTTTACGAACGAGATACAGCAGCAGATCCAGGGGACCAGCAAACAGTCCTGCATCAATGCGGTAGTCGGTCAGAATCATGAATGTGACTGCCTAAAAGAAATGCGGGGCACATAACACGAATCGGCAAAAGTTGCCGAAACTTGTTCCCCGACGATGCGGCCTGTTTGTCTGCATCGTCGTTGCGACCGTTACATCTGGAATGTTTTGTTGTGTTCTGAGCTGCAAACCTTGAGCTTTTGCTGAAGTTCTGCAGGAATACGGCAAGTCACTGTCTGAAGATTGAGAACGCTGTCATCAACGCGATTCATTTCGCACAATGACCACTTCAAAACTGGAAAATCCACGGTCAACAAGTGTTCGGCGGCCCCAATACATGGACGCCAGAGGCCAGAGGCAGGATTGATGACTCACCAGCATCAATCGAGAAATGGCTTCAGCACGAACCGTTGCTTTTCATGAGTGCTTAGCAGGGCGAGTCATTTCGACTCGCCATTCGCCTGTGAGGTTTCAAGATGGCTATTGAATTCGACTGTCCCTATTGCACGGCAACGATCCGGGTTCCGGATGCGTACGGCGGGAAACAAGGCCGGTGCCCCAAGTGTGATACGCGACTTCTGGTCCCGCTTGTCGTTCGCCCGGGAAGCACAACGGTTCCGGACGCATCATCGTCCCCGATCACGGCTAATCAGTCGCCGGCGATTCCCGGTGCATTGCCTCAAACAGATATCTTTGCCGTTCCAGCGCCTCCAACATCTCCCGTGCGTCATCGACGTCCTGCTCGTCGACGGCCAAGCCGCGCGTTGGTGGTCGGCATGCCGGTCCTTGGTTTCCTGATCCTGTTGGCGGTGATCTTTTTCAGTGTGACTGGCAGTCTTCCGGAACTCAGTGGCGAACTGGTGGCTCGACGACTTGAAGAAAAGAATCTGCCGGGAGTCACAATTCCATGGGCCGATACGGGACTCTCTCCTGAAGATGAAGCGACTCTTCGCGATTTCCTCGCGATGACTCCGGAGACATTGCAGAGTGAGATTATGACGTGTCGTCTGATCGGCACGGCAGACGGAATTGAAGTACGACTGACGGCTGGTGCGGGCAATGAATGGTTTACTGTCGACACGTCGGCCAACAAAGCGCTTGCACTCTGGCTAAAAAAAGAGCGAGCCGCCATCAACACAAAGCGAATCGCGTTGTTGCATGAGAATCTGGCAGACTACTGTAGAGACAAACTGGCTCAGATCGGTGGTGAAAAACTGCAGATCGATGGGCTGAGAGTTCGCGATAATGTCGGCATCAATGCCTCAGGCAATGCTTTGAGCTTTGTTGTGATGGCTGAAGCGGCGAATCGTCAAATCCCGTGCTCGTACGAAGACGACAAGGGCACGTTGTATTTCTGTCTGCCGCGCGAGACACAGTCATTTCCAATTCGTGGACGGACACTCTCAGACAAATCGAAGCCATTCGCCGGTGAATTCACGGGCGTCGTTTCGGGAATTAGTCGTCCTCCCGTGGGGGCTCCGGAAGCTGACAGCAGCACGAAAAAGAAAGACGCCGACTCTACAGAAATGGCCCCCGACGGCGAAATGCCTTCGGAGTCGTCCGAGGAGAAGATGTCGACTGAAGAGCCGTCAGATTCGAAGATGGACTCTGGCGAAGATGAAATGGACGACACCGGAATGGGCACACCAAAGAAAAAGGCGATGATGGATGGCGACGAAATGGGCGACTCAGAAATGAGTGACGAAAAGATGGGTTCATCGGAAATGGATTCCATGACAATGGAGAGTCCGGGAATGATGGCTCCGGGAATGGAGAAATCGAAAAAGAAACCGGGGCCAAAGTTTGATGAATAGTCCTCGCCGCGAACGGCAGGGCAGGGCATTCGAAGTCCTACGAAACCTCAAACGATGCGCAGGGAAACGTCCAGACAATTGAAATCACCCGACTTTCCCCATTTTTGTCCCTGAGACGCCTCCCGACAAAGTGTGTCGCTTTTCAAAAAAAACGTGCGGACATTTGGGATTCGGTTTCTGACCTGTACAATCGGGGCTACTCCTGACCGGATGTCGGTGCGTGCCGATGTCCGGTTTCTTTTTTGAAACCACCTGTTTTCTTTGCGAGCGTTCTTGTGCCGGCAACATCTGTGATTGGTTTGCAGTGGGGTGACGAAGCCAAAGGAAAAATCGTCGATATCCTGACGGAACGTCATGACATCGTTGTTCGCTATCAAGGCGGCAACAACGCCGGGCACACAGTGAAGTTTGACGGGCGAACCTACAAACTCAGTCTGCTCCCGACCGGCATCCTGCAAAGTCATGTGAAGTCGGTGATTGCCCCGGGCGTCGTCGTCAATCCGCTGGCTTTGCTGAAAGAACTGGATGGACTCATAGCCGGTAGCCATGATTGTTCGTCGCGTCTGATGGTCAGCGACCGAGCCCATGTGATCTGTCCATGGCATCTCCTGGAAGAAGCGGCTCTGGAAAAATCTCGCGGCAGCTCCGCCATTGGAACCACAATGCGCGGAATCGGCACCTGCTACCGCGATAAGGTCGGTCGGTCGCACGCCGTGCGTGTTGGCGATCTGATTTGCCGCGATACATTTGCGGCGAAGGTCAAAGAGATTGTGCCGTTCAAGCAGAAGATCCTGAACGCTCTCGATCCCGACGGACCGCAGATGAATTGTGACGAGATCATCGCGGAGTACTCCACGGCGGCTGATCGAGTTCGCCCGATGGTGGCTGACACGACGACCTATCTGCTGGATGCACTCGATGCCGGCAAGTGGCTGCTGTTCGAAGGTGCTCAGGGAAGTCTGTTGGATGTTGACCACGGGACGTTCCCTTATGTGACTTCATCGAACAGTTCTGGCTGTGGAATTCACAACGGTAGTGGAGTTCCCGAACGAGCCATCGTGAAGATGATTGGTGTCGCGAAGGCTTATACAACTCGCGTCGGTGGTGGTCCGTTCCCTTCAGAACTGGACAACGAAATCGGCCAGAGGATTCGAATCGCAGGCAATGAGTTCGGTACAGTCACCGGACGTCCTCGCCGTTGCGGCTGGTTCGATGCCGTCGCCACTCGTTATAGCGCTCGAATCAGCGGAGTGGATTCGATCACGATCGCTCTTCTGGATGTATTGAGCGGTTTCGACGAACTGTTTGTGTGCGAAGCTTATGACATTCGCGGCCAGGTGACTCGTACATTGCCAAGTCGCTGCGAAGATCTGGCGGCCGCAAAGCCCGTGCTTCGTCGCGTTCCCGGCTGGCAGGAAGACATCACCGGGATCACTGAATTTTCAAAGCTGCCCGAGTCTGCTCAGCAGTATTGCCGAGCGATCGAAGAGATCGTTCAGAAGCCGATCGAGTTCGTTTCTGTAGGGCCGGATCGGTCCCAGACAATTCGTATGTCGTAGTACAGGGATTCGAAATACAAAAGCCGTTGTTGATTGTTGCCAAACCTTGTTTCGATCGAAGCAGCGTCCGTCGGGGCGAGATCGAAAACACCCCGCCAGCCTTTTGCCAGCGGTGAACGGACTTGGAAACTACAGACAGAAAAACCAAATGCAACGACGGCTCTCTTGCTGGTGGACCGAGGGTTTGGGAACTGCACAGTTCCCGACCTGAGGACAGTTCGGGCCACGCGGGCGGATCTGTCTCAGATCAGCCGCTACCCCATCCGGCTACGGCATCTGCGGTCGTTGCTCCGCTCCGTCCCTCCGTGCCTGCATCAAATGGCTACGCTCACCTGGTTCCTGCCTCCGCCGGCCACTGGATTCCAGACGGTAAACTCAGGGCCAAGCGAAAGCCGAAGCTCGCGTTGGGGGCTGCTGGCTCGCTCGTGCCGCGGCTCGCCAGCCGGCAACCCGCCGCGACGCGGCTCCAACCGCCGCCGCGAAGTACGCGGTTCAAACCCCTGGACGCGCCTTGAGGATCCACCAGCAAACTACGGCCATCAATGGTAGCATCCCAATCGTGTGTCCACTCAAACAGATTTCCATGGGCGTCAAACAAGCCGCCGATCGATGGAGGCTTCACGGCCGTCACATGCGGGCGTTTCTCAGAATTGTCGACGAACCATCCATAGTCCCCCAGCAAGCTCACGTCGCTGCCAAACCCATACGCCGTGCGTTGACCGCTCCGTGCGGCCCGCTCCCACTCCGATTCCGTCGGCATCCGAAAACCACCATGGTCCAGCAGCAACTCGCCGTAGACAGGATTCCCGTTGCCATCCTTTTCCAGCGACTCCGTGTCCGGGTAGCACTGCCACGACTCATCATTACCGTGCCATTCAACAGTCAGCCGGTGGCAAAACTCCACCCATTCATACCAGTTCCGACCAAACACCGCATCGTCGTCGGACAGATCCCACCCCCACTTCGATTGCATTTCGCTTCGCCATTGTCCTGCATCAAGCAGATCATAGAGTCCCCATGTGAGTTCTCTGTCGCACAACGCGACGGGACGGCCGATCCGGACGACGCGAGGAACTTCATTGTTCTGACGGCCCAATTCCCCGCCTGCGAACTCGGGTGAACCAAGGCGATATTCCCCCGCAGGAAACACGATGAACGTCAGGGAGTGCGAATGCTTCTTTGTTGTCAATCCCTGATGATCGCCAGGTCCGGACGATTCCTTAGTCAACTCCAATCGCAATCGAAACCATTCTCGTTCCCCCGCAGGATCATACGGCACTTCTTGCTCATCCATTTTTCGTACATCCGCACTGCGTCCCCAGTAACGCAGCAGCCAGCCACTGGCACTGTGGACTGGAGCACTTGGATCTTTCGCGTAAAGTTCAAGGAGCCGCACAATTAACGCCTCTCGTGAATCTTCCGGGATCTGCTCAAAGGGATAAGTTCCCAGAGCCAACAGCAGGCCGTACATCACTCGCGATTCGATCTTCCTTGCCGCACCGCTGACGGACTGACACAGTGCCGCACTCCGGTGCAGGCCTTCGATGAGCTCTGTAGACGTCACACCCCACTTCTGACATCGAGCCACAAACTGACTAATTGATTCAGGGTCGTCGGTAATCCTCAACGCGTCAAAATACGCATCGTGTTCCCCCTGACGCAGCAATGTGATCGCTGCGTTGGCACGGCGGCGTCCCAGTCGGACTCGGTCCAGTTGTCCGAGATTCTCATCGGGCTGCTCTTTGATCAGAGCCAGCAAGCCGTCACGCACCGGGCCGCTCTTGAACTCCGCCACCTTTGGGTTCAAGATTTCTGCCTGCCTCGCCGTGGCCCGCGTCAGAAGTTGGGCCATTAACTCAGCATCGTCACCCGCGTAATCAGCGATCGCCATTGTGGCGTTGATCTGCTGATCTTCAGTGGCGGTTTCGGCGTCAAACAGCGTGTCCAATGAAGGCACCAGTTGGTCACCCATTGGTCGCAGGAGGTTTCGCAACCGCGGTTGGTATTCCGCAAAGCTTGATGTCATTTGTTCCGTAATGAATCGCAGGTCTGCTTCGGACCATTCCGTCTGTGACTGGTGCCCGTCCAGACCCGCGAGCCCAAGTGCCGCCCAAAATCGCCGCTTCGCAGGTTCCTGAGTGTTTCGCAACACTTCAAGCCATTGCGGTCGGAGTTCGCTGGCATACTGACGCAACCGTGTTCGAATCGGTTCAACGTTGGCCAGATCACCGCTGAGCAATGCCTCGCTGAGAGGTTTCATCTGCGAAGAATATCGGCCTGCCAGTACCAGCCGGGCTGGCAGCGCCGCTTCACGATCGGCAGGGACAGCGTCCGCTGCGTTCGCTTTTTCGATTAGCGGCTGCAACAGCCGATCGAGCAAGTGATGACTTTCATCCGCTTGCTGGATAAGTGTGGTCCATTGCTCGGGGCTGGCGGTTTTAAGTGCCTCGACAAGTGACGCCGCCTTCTGCCCGGCCAGAATAAATTGCAGCGTGAGACTTGCCGTAAGCAGGATCGCCACGATGGAGCCGGTCCAGAGCATGTGTATACGTCCCGCCTTTTGCATCATGTTCCGCTGGCACTCGGTCCATTTATTCGTTTCTGTCAACCCCCGAATACCGATCCATTCCCGCAGCGACGGCAGATAGCGATTCTCCGGTTTGATTGTCCACAGGGCTGCACGCTCTTCCAGCTTCAGTTCCGCTCGGCCTTTGCGGGTTTCCTTTTGTTTGCGGGTCAGCCATTCTCGGAGCGACGGGACGAGGTAGTCGTGGGTCAGCTGGTAGTAGCGAGTGGCAAGAGACGAATCGCGAGACGAGCCACTGAGACTGTCGCCATCCGGGTCGGTGGGGGTGATCAAACGAAGTTCGCCGTCGAGAATTCTAAGCAGGTCATTGAAATCGGCTGGGCGGTCTTGATAGCCGGAGGCCGCCAGCAGGTCGGCATGAGATCGCATGCCGCCTTTGATATCCGTGTGCAGTTCCGGTAACAGCGATCGCAATACTCCACGTGCGGCAACAACATGCGTTCGGTGGCGAGGATTGGCGTCGCGACTCCCAAAGGTCTCTTCCAGAAAGTTGACGCCAATACCCTGAGCCCCACCGACCTGCTGCAGCGTCGCAGCCGTCCATGGCTTGCTCTTGACCATGTCAGCAAACAGAGAAAGCCGAACCGAGACAATCCTGCCGTCCTGTGCAAGTCCCCGTGAGACATCATTCACAAACTGACGTTCGTGAGCCGAAAGATTCCCGGCGTTGGCGAGCAACTTCCCAAAGGCCTGCCCAAACCGCGTCAAAACTTTGGCCGCATGTTCGACTTCAAACAGGTCTACCGTGGCGAAGTTTTCTCCCTGAAGGATCGGGACATCCAACGCGTTCATCAACCGCGCAGCTCCCATGGCAAAATCGTCGCGGACCATGACAATTGATTGCAATCGCCGCCCGTCACATTGCCGCAGAGCCTTCACCAGTTCCGCTTCTGGTTCAGCTCGATGCACAAGCAGCCACTGTTCGAACTGGTCGATGACGATAACGACCTTTTTCAAGTCGTCCTGACCACGTCTCAGTGAGGCTAACGTGTCGGTCAGCCCCAAATCTTCCGATAGTTCCGGCAGGCGTTTTCTGAGACCTCGCAGGATTCGGGTTTCAGTGTCTTCCGGCGTGGCTTCGACATAAACCGCAATCACGTTGTTCGACAGATTCGGCAGCAGCCCTGCTTTCACCAGCGACGACTTTCCACATCCGCTGGGGCCATAGATCAGGCCCACGCTGAAGGTGTGCTCGGGATCAGTCTGCTCAATCCGCTGTTTCCAGAACGCGATGCTCTCGGGCAGGCCGTCACGATTCCGGGGCCCGGGCAGCAAATCCAAAAAGAAGTCGGCATCGTTGGCATCGAACGACCGAAGTCCTCTCGGCACGACCTGCACGACTGCTTTTGGCTGAGCCACCGTCGAAGTGGGCTTCAGCCATTGCAGAAGATCGTCGGCAAACTCTGCCACTGTCGCGTAGCGGTCGGAGGCCCGCTTTGATAAGGCCTTCAGACAGATACGCTCCAGTTCGGCGGGAATTGTCTCCAGCAGTTCTCGAGGTGGTCTGGGTTCCTGAGTAACTACCAGATGCATGGTTTCCAGTATTGAGCTTCCTCGAAATGGCTTGCTGCCGGTCAGCAATTCGTAAAGGATCACTCCCATGGAAAAGATATCACTACGACCGTCCAGGCGATGACCTTCTCCTCGGACTTGTTCCGGAGACATGTAGGCTGGAGTGCCTGCGATGGCGTTCTGTTCCAGATAGTCCTCTTCACGAATCGCCAGCCCGAAGTCGGCCACGTAAGGCGTCTGGGTCTTGTCCTCAATCAGAATATTGGCGGGCTTGATATCACGATGAATCAATCGTTTCTGGTGAGCATGCTGCAATGCCAATGCAATCGTTGCCAAAAGTTGGGCAGAATCTTTCTCTGCGAATCGGCCGGCTTTGATGCGGCCTTCCAATGTTCCACCTTCGATGAATTTGGAGACGACATAGATCGAACCATCATCCGTGCGGCCCATGTCATAGACCGGTACAATATTCGGATGGTCGAGGCTGGCCACGACGCGTGCCTCGGCGAGATAGTCGTCCGCATCCTCCCGTCTTTGGAACCGAGCTTTGGTTGGAACCTTAATCGCAACCTGCCGCAGCAGCTCTTCGTCAAAGCCCAGATAGACTCGTCCGAAGCTGCCTTCACCCAGAACTCGATCCAGGCGGTAGCGACCTTTCTGATGCCCGCCGATCGCGTTGCCGGTGATATATGTGACGGCCGACATCTTCCCGTTTGGGCTTTTGATTGATGTTGTCAGCAAGTCTGCCACACTGTGGCCGGGGTTAGCTATGACTTGATCATCAGGAATTTGTGCTCGCAGTCGTTCACGCAGTGAGTCACTGAGATCGGGAAATCGGGAACTAATCTCGTCAGCACTCAGCGGGCGATAGGTGTTTCGTCGGGCATCGAATTCACCAATTGCCAATTGCAGCTTCCAGTCGATCCCGGCTGGCCCAGAAGGCAGAGTATCAAGGCCTGAAAGTTTCTTGAGGTAGTCTTCGACTTTCAGGGGTTGGTCGGTCTGCCAATGGTACTGCTGATCAATTCTCAGCAATGCCAGCCACAGATCAGACTCTGCGATGTTGTGTTCACACAAGTAGCCAAATACATCTGGTGGAACTTCAGAGGATTTCCAGAGCTGCTCAAATTGCTGGACTGGTGTCATGGAAATCCATCGCATTGCAGTGGCTGAAGTGAGCGTGATCAATCACCTGCGGTTTCTAGCGGATGTCCATGGAATCAAACAACCAACATCCAAAACCGCGCGTATGAACAGGATCGCCCGTCGCTTCATACTACCCTCCACTTGCACACAGGGTACCTGCAATTTCTTATCAGCCGATCGTCTAAGGAATCCACTCGGCCTTCGGCGCATCGTGAACGATTCGTGGTGTTGCAACCTGAAGAGCTGTCACCTCGTCAAGAATGGCTCGGACGCGAGATCGTTCTGTGGCGACTTCAAATCGCAGACGGAAGGTTACGGATTCTCCTGCCCCCAATGAGATAACTCGTCCACCTTTGCGTTCAGTTCCGCGAGGATTCGGGAAACTGCTGCCCGGTTCGAGGCCCGTGACGTATCCATCTTCAGTCGCCTGAGTATTCTTCCAGAGAATGAACCACGGAAGCGTCGACGTATCGAAACGCACCACGAACGCTCGCTCTGAATTGGCGTCACACAAAACCGCCACGCCTTCCCCTGAAGCATCGGTTGCGGCCTTCGTGTAATAGACCTGTTCGGCGTATCCTTTGGTTGGCCCCTGATACAAATTCCACATGCTCAGTCCTTCCGCCGCTCGCTCATTACGAGGTGCAACTTCGCTGGACGCGGTATGACACATGGAACCTTCACCAAGAAACGGTTCACCAATGTTGCAGTGGTAAAGCATTTCCACTTCAGCCGGTTGAGCACCAAGATTGGTAACCACATCGGTCAACTCAAACTCGGCCGAGTCAACCATGGTCGTCAGAGTGGACTCAAGCCGAAGACGTCCTCCAAACAGACAACCTTCGTCAACAACTCCCGTCACTGAAAGTCGATCGGTGTCCACTGTCGCGGTGACTCGATGAGCAGGAATATTGGCGACGCGGCCATGCAGAGGCAGGAATTGCTCTGAGATGACTTTCCCGTTCTCATCAACAATTGTGTCTGTTCCTGGAGCACCATGCCATGCAAGACCGCAACGACAGATGAGTTCATTGAAGCCGTCCAGCCAGCCGATGCCACCGCGCCGCATCTGGTCGACAAACGCTGGATTCACGGGACGTTCAACGGGAGAATTCCAGCGAACGGGGACGCCATCGACCTCTCCCTTCCAAACGCCCATACCTCGAGTCGGAAGCAACTGCAGCGACATCCGGCCGTTATTGACGGTCACAACGTCAACGCCATCAGAAAGCCCCCCCACAAGCCGGTGCATCGAAACACAGGCTGCATTGTTGGCGTTGGAAAGTCGCGAAACGACATCGTGAATACCAAGATCAACATTAAGTAGATCGTGCTGAACAATGGGCATGACTTCGATTTCTCCAGTAAGAAAGAAAACACTGCTGCAGGAGCAGAGTTATGTTATTTTTTTCCCTTGAACTGTTCCGCTGCAGCGGTTATGTCACCGAGGTCAAGAGTTTTTGATCCTTCAACTTTGAGCGTCCAAACACCTTTTTCCATCGGAACTGCAGAATCGCCCTGTTTGACATTCTGCAAGTATCCAGGACGTTCATGCCAGAATTTGAATTTCCACTCACCGGCAGGAACGTTCTTCAACTCAAAGTTCCCATCCGCATCCGTGATGGCCACATAAGGATGATCAGAAATAATCAGCCATGCCTTCATCCACGCATGAATGGAACAATCGACCCGTGTTGGCAAAGTCTCGGGCTTTGTAAACTTCTTTTCTAACGGCTGAGTCTGAGGAATGATCTCGCTGAACGGCGTTGAACGCCGCACGTAGACAGCCGCATTGTGAGCCACAGAATCAGAATTTGTCAGATGCATAACCTGACCGGTCCGAATCGCCAGCATATGCGGTTCGAACCGACAGCCTTTGTTGTCCAGAACAGGGATCTCTTGCGACGGCATAACAGAGTCGGGATGAATCGAAAGCTTCTCTTTACTATCCAGCCAGATTGCAACATATCGCAGACCACGATTGTCCTTGTTCACAATCAAAGACTCATCAACCAGCCCATTCTTACCGCACACGTCTGCGTCACGCTCAATCTCCAGCACGACTGGCTCAGGCGCATCACCGCCAAAGACAAGTCGCCCTTTGACCGTTCCCCATTCCTGCGCGAACGCAGATGTCGTCAACACGCTGAGACACAGGAAGAGACAGCAGCGACAAAGGTTCATTGAAGATCATTCTGTTTGTTGACGACTGAGAAAGAGCACCTGCAGACATTCTCAATGGTCCGCTAGGAATAAGTTGCGGCCAGAAGTTCGCATGCAGCAACCTTGACCCTGTCGGCCGTCGCCTCTGTCAACCCTGACAGCAAAGGCAGATGTTTGCCGGTCTCGGCAATTCCAGCCAACGCCACAGCTTCATGCAGAACACGGATCGGATTCACTTCGTTGCGAAGATTCTCAAGAGGCAGGAAGATCTTTCGGATCGCCTCAGCCTTATCATAGTCTCCATCACAAATGGCATTCAACAACGTTTGCGACAGTGCAGGATTGACACAAACGCATCCGGCAGTAAATCCATTGAGTCGAAACTTCGTGAGGTGAACCAGAGCAGGTTGTTCGCCGATGCCGCTGCAGATCAGTTTCGGATCCACCATCGTCACCAGGCGGGACAAATACTCATCGTCAGCCGGATCTTTGCGAACGATCGCATACTTGATGAACGACACCAGTCCGTCACGAACCAATTCAGCGGCACCTTCCGGACTAATGTAGCCTTCTTCTTTGATGTAAAGCACAGCCGGACGATTGATCGCTTCGACGAATCGACGAAATCCCGTCATCAAGCCAGCTTCCGTCATGATCGCCTTTGTTGGCAGCACCATGACCGTGGGATAGGCTGTCTTCTTAAGGACATCCGCCTGATCCATCATTGTCCCATAAGCTGGCCCAACAGACGGAATAACTAAAGTCCCCTCAGCCGCGACATCCTGCAGTATCTCGAGCAATTCGCCAAACTCGCTGGGACGAATGTGGTATAGGTTGGCATTACCGCCATACAACAACATCGAGACACCGCCAGCTTCGATGTGGCGAATCAGCTTTTCATTCTCCGTTGGGCAGATCTTATCATTGACGCGTCGCGCCAGTGGCGGCACGGCAAGAACCGATCGTCGGAAATGTTCCGGTTGAAAAGCTGTGGTCTGCATGAGTTATCCTGTTTTCGAAGCAAAAAGTGCAAAATTGACGATCGGGGCAGCCTCTGAGGGTTCAGTGGCAGGATAGCAGCAGAAAAGCAGCGATTCACTCGCAGCAACAAATTTTTCCCGCCAGACACGCAGACCGTCGGAGAACGTCGCGCGGCAAAAGTCAGACCGCTATTCCCCAGCGGCTGATAAAACTCAGTTGCAAACCTGCTTCAAGCCGGATCTCGCATCCAGCAGGAATCATGCGGCACCATGCCAATATGCGGGTAGTAGGATCTCGCTTTGGGAGCGGCGATCAGAATCAGGCGAGTCATCAAACCAGCCGCCTCATGAGTCCGCTCAATCAACTTACGGCCAATTCCTTGCTTCTGACAGGACTCATCAACGGCGAGATCTGACAGATAAGTGCAGAATGCAAAATCTGTGATCGCTCGACTCACGCCAACCAGCCGTCCATTCAAACGAGCAGTCACGATGAGATCAGCATTCTTCAACATCGACTCAATGCGTTCACGATCATCGACAGGCCGCCGCTCACCCAGTGTTGAACGAACGAGCACGTCGATGAATTCCTCTACGGAAAGCTGTGGCTCCAACTGATAATCGATCATGATCAAAGTCTCCGATTCATTCAGTTCTCCAGATCCACATTGCGCAAGGCTTTCGTCGCCCAAACCGCCAGAGCTTCCCGATTGATTTTGACGTTGTGTCGCGTATCGACCGGCAGGGAACGATGAAACAAGATTTGCCTGATCCCGGCCGTCAGTGGGTTCTCACTTGCAAGCTTCAGCAACTCCTGACGCAACACCGCACTGTCTTTAGAATTCGTCGGAAACTGTTCAGCTTCCGGTTCTGCAACGATCACAGGCGTCTGACATCCTTTTTCACCGACCCCAACCAGCGCGCTGCGATAGATGCGAGGATGGTTGTTAAAGATCGCTTCACAGCAGACAGAATACATCGGGCCGGTTTTCGGAAACACGATATGAGCTTTGCGTCCACAAAACCAAAGCCGCCCATGCGCATCAAGATATCCAACGTCTCCCATGCGATGCCAGAATGATTCGCCATCTCGAATTTTTGCCGCTAATGTCGCATCAGGCCGGCGGAAATACTCACGAGTCGCAACGGGACCGCGAACAATGATCTCGCCGATTTCGCCCTGCGGAAGTGTTCTTGTGAGACCAATATCTGGCAGCACGTCAAATGAAGTCGCAATAATGCGAACCTCCATTCTGTCAAAGACCGTACCAACACAGGTCCCACGTCCTGTCGCTGTTAACGCGGCTGTTTCGTTAAGAACCGTTCGCCCGCCAATGGAGGCCACCGGCAAGCATTCGGTCGCACCATAGGGCGTAAAGACATCCGCCTGCAGCAACAATGCTGACGTCATACGCTGCAGAACATGAATCGGAACAGGAGCCCCCGCTGAGAGCACTCGACGAACAGTTGGAAGTTTCAAACCGCGTTCTTCACAGTATCGCCCGACACGATTCCACAAGGCCGGGGAACCATAGGCCTGAGTCACCCCCTGGCTGCGAATGGCTTCCAGAATCTTTTCAGGATCAACTTTCGCCGGACGTGTGGGATCCATTTCCGGAATCACGGTTGTCATCTGCATCGCCAGATTGAACAAGGCAAACAGAGGAAATCCTGGCAGATCAATTTCGCCGGACTCTGGCTTGTAATGTCCCTGAATCAAATCCACCTGAGCATCGAACATCCCGTGTTCGTAGAGAACTCCTTTAGGCGGACCTGTGCTGCCGCTGGTGAAGATAATAGCCGCAGAATCTGTCGCTTTCGTTTGCGGCAGAGGCTCGCTGGACTTCCGCCCCATGGCAATCACCTCCGGCAGACTGGCGCAGCCAAGCGAACGACACTGCGGTCCCACGATCACGTTCAGTCTGGAATTCCGATATCTCCATGGCATTAGTTTGCGGACGATATGCACCGGACGGATGGCGACAAAACCATCAGGATCAACCGTATCAAGACAACGAAGTACGCTGCTCTTACCCATGCCCGGATCAATCAGCGTACAGACCGCGCCAGTGCGGAAGATGGCAAAAGTCAGGGCAATGAATTCAATCGACGGTCGAACCATCAGCACAATGCGATGGCCCGACCGCACTCCGATGGCAACCAATCCTCGAGCGATCGCGTCAACTTCTTTATCCAGCTCCTGAAATGTCAGATGCGTCCAGGCAACTCGGCCCATGGAATCTCGCGATTCCGGAAACACGACCGCACGCTGATGAGGCACGGACTCTGCCGACTTCCGCAGGCGGTCGGCAATATTCAGAGAAATGAACATAGAAAACAACACCGCAATTCTTAGAACGCCCAAAGATCGACAAGCTTCGGCGACTTCCAACACTGAGCCCCGACGCATCACTTAACCGTTTACGTACCGCGTCAAACTTTGACGACTGCGGCAGGATGACCGATCATACGATGATGTCAAACCCGGGAGAATTTCTGGCCTTTGCCGGATTAATCAAACAGAATCGTGAGAGACTTCTAAACCCGCAACAATTGCCACTTCACATTGCGCCGGAATCATCACTGCGGGACGATGAATAATGGCCGAGTCGTTTGTTCAGCATCCTGTCTATTCTCTCCACATTTCGCTGATTTCTCTTCGAAGCTGCCCATTGGTGGTGCTATCACCACGGACATTTCTGACGCGGTGGAGGTGCATTTCCCTCTACGCTCGCAGTCAGCATGTCGCAGGGCCGTCAGGTTGAATTCAGAATCGTTATGTCGTTCTGCGTGGGCCCGCAGAACTCCGGTCAGAAGCGGAATGGGCGATCGTCTTGGTCTGCGTCTCAAACGAAACCGGAAGGGATTTCGGCGAATCAACCCGACATGAAGACCACGGCAACCTGAATGTCGGGTCAACGGTGTTTTTGCGGTAACTTTGACTGGGCAGGACTGATCAAAGTGCCGTTCCCCAAAAGAGGTGTGTTCCCGATGGCGCGACTCTGTCCCCGTAAGAATTCCCGACGATCCAATTTTCTCGCACTGAGCGTTTCGGCGATCAGTCTTGGCGTAATCTTCTGTAGTTTTGACCCAGTCCCGGCCGGTGAAGATATCGGTCGGTCTGAAGTTTCCTCTGATAACGTTCCGATGCCACCGGGAGCAATTGCTTCCGCTGAATCTGCAGCACTGCTCACGACTACGGTCAGTGAAGAAGCCGGTAGCCCCGCATCCTGGGCTGGCGGGATGATTCTGAACAACGATGATGCTCTCAAGTTTTCCCTGCTCATGATGCAGGATGGTCAACGATTCATTGAAAATGTCAACGCGTACTCGGTTGTGTTTAACAAGCAGGAACGCATTCAGGGCGACCTGAGTGAAACTCAGACAATTGACTTGAAGGTGCGGCACTTACCTTCGTTCGGCATCTACATGAAATGGAAGAACGGCGACACAGGCCGTCAGTTGCTGTACAACGAAGACTATGAAGATAAGAAGATGTGCGTGAAGCTGGGTGGATTCAAAGGTCGCCTGCTGCCAGCGATCAAGCTTGAGCCAACGAGCCCGGAAGCCATGGCTCAGGCCCGCTACCCAGTAACAGAAGCCGGTATCCTCGGAATGCTCAAACTGCTGGTTTTGCATCGCCAGAACGACATCAAGAATGGCCAGGGCGTGCGATGTGTGCGTCTGGAAGACACAGAGTTCGACGATCGAAAATGCTATTGCTTCCTGTACGAATATGACTCACCGGAATTCAACAAGACCTATCGCAAAAGCCTGCTGATGCTGGATGCCCGGTACCATGTTCCTCTTCGAGTGATCAATCATACGTGGACGGAGAATTCCGAAGGGCTGACAGCTTCCGAACTGGATGAACAAACTCTTATAGAGGACTACTCATTCCTGCAGCTTGATTTCGGAAAAGAAATGGTCACGATCGACTTTAGTCGGGACAACCCCGCCTACCGCATGTAGAAGAAAACGCAGAACTTTGGTCTGGCAAGTGGCCAACACACCTCCCGCTTGCCGCCCTCTGCTTCTGTCAAAACTGCAGCGATCAAATGCTGAGCCCATCAAAGAGCATTTGGCGATTCAGTGACTCAACAAACATGGACCCGACAATAAAGTGCCGACATCCTCACAAGATGTCTGCAGTTAGTTGTCGGGTTTTTCTTTTTGCTTTCTTGTGGCCCGGGCAGGGCTCGCGGCAAGAATCCCTCCGGGAAATACTTGGGTGGCCGCCGTTCGCTCGAACTCGCAGCACCTCGCTGATCAGCTCAAGAGTAGGTCCGCAAACGCGCGCAATGGGGAGTCCGCAGTGTTATCGGCTACAGCTGGCAGTGCCGCGCTTTCAAGACGTTCGGACACAGTCGCCGCAGGACTGTCCCAGGTAAACTGCGTGCTGCGTCGAACGAAAGACGCGTTCTCGACACGAGTAATCTCGCCGTGATCAAGCCACAAATACCCGCACTCACTGCAGGTGTCGACAACGATATTTCCCGGGCCATAGTAAGGATGAGTTTCCATACGCTGGCTACACGATGGGCACTGGATCTCGCGTTTTAGAGACTCGGGATCAATCGGACGAGGTTCCGCCGGCTCCATTCCACCGCGTCGAGCCTGTCGCTCCTGAACGATTCCGGAAAAATCAGCGTGGCGAATCAAGACGCCAAAACATGCCCCGCAGAACAACGCTCGTCGTTGCTCGATAAGGCCAGTCTGCAATGGTTGCTCACAGGTTGGACAACTGCAGTCCAGAGTGATTCCCGTAGGCAGAATTCGATCCTCAGAGACTTCAGCCAACTGAATCAGCGACTCGCAGTAGACACAATTGTAGTACTGCTGCCCGGCCACAACTTCCGCCGTGCCGCCACACTTTTGACACCCGATAGTTACAGAAGCCTGCACAACCATTTTTCAACAATCCTGATCGCAACCGCAACAACCCAGAGAATGAAGACGACGAAAACTTAGGTTATTTCAGAGTTTGCGTGCAGGGTTGCCGCCGCGAATTGGAGAGTTCTGAGAGCCAATGACGCTGATCTTGATGATTGTGATGGCGATTTAGACCCGGTGACTTTCAGCATCATCGATGCAAATAGAGCAGAGTTGTTCAGTGCGTTGCGGAAAGCACAAGACTAGAGGTCAAGCCTTTGCACAGGACTTCGGTCAATACTCTAGCCCCTGGCTGGATCGGGGCCTTGATTCAGAGGCACAAACAAAACCGGGACAAAGCCAGCGACAGTCGCTTCTATATTTGATTGCTGGATCTCTCCGGGGACCAGTCCCGGTTTTGTCAGGCGTCTTTAATCATTGACAGAGCATTTTGTTTACCGCTGAGCCAGATCAACGGCCCTTTAGCCGCGCGACATCTGCAGAGATGTGCCTTAAAACAAAAAAGTCGAAGCTGGACCATCGGGGCTCGATGCGATTCCGCATTCCAGAACCCAGTTGAGCCAGCATCGACTATTAATCAACTCACAAAGTCACTCGGCAAGTGGATGTTTTGCTGAGCAACAAGTTTTCGCTGAGCAACCTTGCATTCGAAATTCGCTTCTCAAACCAGTCCCGAACTCCGCCCCCCGGAATCAGACCTGGCTCTCAGCAGCGGGGACATGAACTAGTAGCGAATGATCCAGTCTACAGTCCAACGATCCTTCATAATGTCCTGACGATCGGTCAGTGGCAGTTCGTAAGCAACACCGATCTCTGTGTTTCCACTTGGCTTGTATTTCACGCCCAGAGCACCGGTCACCAGATCGTTGCCATCGACATTAGTGCTGCCAAGGTTGATCAAATCGACACCCTCAAAATTAGCGGCCGTTGTGCCCCCGTTGGTCAGCCAGTGATACCAGTTGCATTCACCCAACAGGTAGAACTTTGAGTTGCCGATCTTCCTGTCGATGTGGTTCGACCAGTACATTGATGTGCTCTCGGCTCCCTGATCAACAGGCAGACGCCATCCTAATCCTGACATATAGTGATAGTCGTCGAACAATTTAGTGGCACCGGACGTAAACAGATGAAACTCTCCGTCGCCGTTCCCCTGGAGAGATCGAGGCGAACCGAACGGAGCTTCATAGGTCGTGCCGACGCTGATCAGACTCTGACTACAGACATCCTTGTACACATTGATCTTCAAGCCAGCCGCAATATCCGCCCATCCATCGTTCGGAATCACCGGAGTGTCGGACACGATGAAGCCATCTTTGGTGGCAATGATCGAAACATCTTCATTGATCGCCGCTCTGAGCTGCATGGCATACAGTTGAGCCGATCCTCCGCCCAACGTCCCGGGCAGTCTGTGGTTGGCAAAAATCAACCTTGCTTCGGTCAGAGTTCGAGGGTCTTCGAAGAACAGTGGATTCGTCATCGGACTGATGAAGTCATCGAAGCTATGGTCGCTTTTGTGCAGCAAGCCTGTCAGGTTCAACAGACTGCTGTTGCCACAGTTTCCAAACAGAGATGAACATGACTCACCGCAGCCGTCATCGCCGCAGCCGTCGGTCACATCGCAGACCGCTTCGGTCGCACGGCCATCTGAACAATAGTCTTCGGACGCACAGGGAATACTTCCGAAAAGGTTCATTCCTGCTGTTGCTGATTGCTCCGCCAGCATCAGCGTGACCAACAAACACAGGCTTCGCTTAATCATCCCTGAACTCCCATTCAAAATCGGTTTGACAACACGTGTCAAAGTGCAATCAACAGAGGAAACGGAATCGAACCACAACTCGTCGAACCTGAATTCGTCCACTGTCGAGTGTGCATTCAAATGTGCAGGCGATGTGCACTTCCTCAATTTTTTGCTTTACCTCCTACCGTTCCGATCAGATAAAACGGGCGGGCGGGAACTCTAACGAATGCGACAGAAACTGCCGGAATCAAGTGATTCAATCCGCTCATCACTACCGAGTCGAGCAAAACGACCTCCAGTTTGCGACTTCTTCCGCGGGCGGTTACAACTCGCCTCCCTGCGAAATAATTGCCAGGAGTTCGATGTTTCCGACACGGCCCGAATCAACAGCGGGCCTCCAAAAGTACTGAGGTAGACAGCGTGTGGACTCGCGAGATTCCGTTTCGAGTGGATATTGCCGGCGTGATCGAGATCATGGGATCCTCGCTCTATAGCCGACTTGATACTCCAATCCGGGAACTTATCCAGAACGCTCACGATGCGATTATGCGACGGCGAAGTCGCGACCTGAGCTTTCGCGGACGTATCGATATTCATCAGGATGCCGCCGCTGGAACTCTGACTTTTACCGACGATGGCATCGGACTCAGCGCTCTGGATGCTGAACAGTTCCTTGGAACACTGGGCATTGGCATTACCGGGCTTCTGAAAGGACGCGGATCCGACGAGCAGCGTGAACAGGTCACGGGAGATGGCGATCATTTGATTGGCCAGTTCGGAATCGGACTCTTCAGCGCATTTATGCTGGCCGATCGACTGATTGTGGAAAGTCGTCGTGAAGACTGTGAAGAGGGCGTTCGCTGGGAAGCAGGCCCCGGAACCAGCATTCAACTTTCATCCTGCGACCGAACGGCAGTGGGAACTTCTGTTTGCCTTCAGCTCAAGCCGCAGTTTCGCTCGATGGCGGAGAATACCGAACCGCTTGAAGCCGCGATTCGACAATACGCCGACTTCCTGAATATCCCTATTCATCTGAACGGTGGAGCGGCGCGAGTCAACGTGATTAATGTGGCGTGGTTTGAACCGACTCCGGATCATGAGGCAATCGAACTGGAGCTGGCAAATTACTTCAATGAGTCGCCGCTTGACGTGATTCCAATCCATGTTGAGAAACCAGTTTTCATCGCCGGGGCCCTGTATATTTCGCCACAGCGAACACCGGGATTTGCCGACGAAGCGACGGTGGCGGTCACGGTTCGCCGAATGGTTATCTCACGACGAGTTCGTGACCTGCTGCCTCCGTGGGCCAGTTTTCTCCGCGGTGTCCTTGAACTCGAAGACTGCTCTCCCACTGCCAGCCGTGAGGATCTGGTTCGCGACGATCGATTTCAGTTGGTCCGAACTTCCCTGGATGATTTCCTTTATTCGCATCTGGAGAAAATGGCAGAGGAAGAGCCAGGGCGGCTGGAAGCGATCGTTAACTGGCATCGCTACATTCTTGCCGGAGCGGCATTGGCGGAAGCCCGCTTGCGTGCATTGCTGTCGAAAGTCTACCGCTTCAAAACTTCACGAGGCCCATTGCTGTTCAATGAAATTCTGAATCTCAGCGCGGCCGACGCACTGCATGAGGCCGACGCTGATTTTGTCATCTGGTACAACGCCGACCGTCGCCAGGAACGATACCTCGACGACGTCTTCGCTTCGAATCGAACACCATGCGTGCATGTATTTCGCAGCTTCGAAGAGAACCTGCTGGCGTCTATGGTCTCGGATCATAATTCGGACCACATTGAACTTCGCCCGGCAACTCCATCTTCCGCGAATTTCGCAAGTTCTGTCATGGGGATGGCGGAACTCGAGGAGTCATCGGCCGAGTGGAGTGATTTCCTGAGATCGACGCAGGCTCGAGTCATGATCGCGTCATTCCAGCCTTCGCTGCCAGTCGTCGCCTTTTTGAACGAACGCTACGAACTTGCCAGAACTTTTGAAGAACTGCGCAAAGATGGCGATATTCCCAAGGGCTTTCAACGCATGATTGATGCCCATTTTCGCCAAGCGCCGACCGGGCAGAACGAAGTCATCCTGAATCGAGATCACCGCCTTGTTCAACGAGCACTCAAGCAGGGGGCGCGCAGTCCGCTGGCCAGTGTCCTGCGACTTCTCGTGCTCAACGCACTAAACTCCGCAGGGGCAGGGCGAGGCAAAGAGGCCGCTCAGGTTCAGACGGAAGATCTCGACTGGATCGCCGACGCTCTGTGGGGCCATGATTCGAAGTGAGGAACTCCGGAGGCACCAAACGCTCCAACTTCAACAAGTCGTTTAACGGCAAGCCGCAGGCGTCAGTCGCTGTTCTATACCGGTCAGCGGCAATTCACGAGAAAGAGTTCTTGCTCCATTGCCGCAACAAGAGTGAAACCGCCAACCAAAGTCGAGGTCCGAGATGGCCAAAAAAAGTAACCGGAAAGAAACATCTGTTGAGCAATCTGAAGATTTCTTCGAGCTGCTGAAAACGCGGTTCGAATCCAACATGGAACGCCATAAGACTCTTCGTTGGCCCAAAGTCGCAGCCCGAATTGAGGCTCATCCGGACAAATTGCTGATCCTGCAAGAAATGGAAAGAACCGGCGGAGAACCAGACGTCGTTGGACAAGACAAGCAGACCGGTGAATATGTCTTCTTTGACTGCTCATCAGAGACACCGCAAGGCCGCAGAGGAGTCTGCTACGACCGTGAAGGACTTGAGTCACGAAAGGAACACAAGCCTGCCAACAGCGCCATCGATATGGCAGCTACCATTGGAATTGAACTCCTGACGGAACAAGAGTATCGGGAACTTCTGACACTTGGCACGTTCGACACGAAGACGTCAAGCTGGCTTATGACGCCACCCGACGTGCGAGAACTCGGAGGAGCAATCTTCGGTGACTTCCGCTACGGCCGAGTCTTCATCTATCACAATGGCGCTCAGTCTTATTACGGCGTTCGTGGATTCAGAGGCTCAGTCCGAGTTTAAGACCTTCATTGATACGCCGAAACCACATTAATACGCCGAAACCGCCAAACTTTGGTCCGCGTACAGCAGCCGACTCGCTGTGGCGGGCCCATGAATCCCACGACTGCACTCACCACTCGACGAACCTGTTCTGGTGTCAGTAACAAGTCCCCTGATGTTCAGGAAATAATTGCACTTACCGACTCACCGTGCACGTCCGTCAGTCGGAAATCTCGACCAGCATGATGGAAGGTGAGGCGTTTGTGATCGAGGCCGAGGCAATGCATCAGCGTGGCCTGCAGATCATAAATATGAACCGGATTCTCCGTGACATGAAATCCAAAATCGTCTGTGGCACCTAAAGTCATTCCAGGGCGGATGCCACCACCGGCAACCCAGACGGTGAAGGCCTGAGGATGATGATCGCGACCCTGAGCACGCCCCAGTGCGGCGTTGGATTCGACCATCGGAGTTCTCCCGAATTCGCCGCCCCAGAGCACCAGCGTTTCGTCAAGCAAACTGCGCTGCTTCAGATCTTTCACAAGAGCCGCACTGGCCTGGTCTGTCACCTTGCAATTATTGGCGACGTTGCCTTTGACGTTACCGTGAGCATCCCAGCCGCTGTGAAAAATGCTTACATAACGAACGCCGCGTTCGACCATGCGACGTGCCAGCAAACAAGCCCGAGCAAACGATGGCTTGTCAGGATCGCAACCATACATCTCCAGAGTCTCGGCTGTTTCACTTCCCAGATCCATCAGAGCCGGAGCCGACGTCTGTAGCCGAGCCGCCATTTCAAACGACGCAATGCGAGTAGCAATTTCAGGATCGTGGACGGCTTCCAGCCGATGTTTATTGAGCCGATTAATCAGTGAAAAGGTTTCTGACTGAAGTTCATTGCTGACACCAGCAGGCGTTGTCACATTAAGAATCGGCGGCCCCTGACTACGAAACTGCACGCCGGTGTATACGGTCGGCAGAAATCCACTGGACCACAGCGATGCACCTCCGCTGATTCCATCACCAGTGCTCATCACGACAAACGAAGGCAGTTCCTTCGTCTCAGAGCCCAGACCATATAACAGCCACGAACCAATGCTCGGTCGCCCCGGCTGAGAAAACCCTGTATTCATCAGTAACTGTGCCGGGGCATGATTGAACTGATCGGTATGCATCGACTTAATCAGACAAATCTCATCCGCGATTGATGCCAGATGGGGCAGGGCGGAGGACAATTCGGCTCCGGATTGCCCATGCCGAGAAAACTCGAACTGAGGCCCCATGACTGCAGCGTCGGGCTGAATAAACGCATATCTCTGACCGCCAATTACGGACGGCGGTAAAGGCTTCCCGGAGAGCTCCGTCAACATCGGTTTGTTGTCGAACATCTCCAGTTGGCTTGGAGCGCCCGCCATGAACAAATGAATGACAGCCTTCGCCTTCCCCGGAAAATGAGGGGGGCGAACGGCGAGCGGATCAGTCGATATGATATCCGCTTTCGCGTTATCACAAAGAAGTCCTCCCAACGCGAACGCCCCAAGTCCAGACGTCAGTTCCGACAAAAAATATCGCCGTGCAAGCGGTGAAAACATCCTCATATCTGACGGTCCTGATAGAGTCACAAAAAGCGTGAATGGTGTTAATCTTTACCCGACAAGAACCGAACTATGTCACGGGGCTGTTCCTGATTGCCCCCCCCATGTTTAGTGTTTCAGGAGGACCGCGCATATGTTGTCAGCATAAACGCGTGAATTTTGCCCTTCTCCCCCTCGGGGGAGAAGGTGGCCGCAAGGCCGGATGAGGGGGCAAACATGGCGCTGTCCAGCTAAGGCCGCATCACTACTTCATCCAATGCAAACAATGCTCGTGAAAGAGCAGTCCATGTCGCCAACTCTGCGACCGCGTTTGCATCAACATTCGCGGCATTCTTACCCGTCAGCTCTGCCGCCTGTTCAGGATGCTCCTGAAACATTGTGCGATGCATCACGACAAAACCCTTCAACGCCGCTAATTCGGCCTCATCGGGACTACGGGTCAGAAGCCGTCGAAAGAGCTTGACGATCCTCTGGCCATCTTCAGAATCATGCCCCTTCAACAGATGATCACCAGAGGCTCGCGCCAAATCGACAAACATCGGATCGTTCAACAGCGTCAGCGCCTGCAAAGGGGTATTCGAACGATTCCGCCGAGCAATGCAGGCTTCTCCGGTAGGCCCATCAAACGTCGTCACCATCGCAAATGGCGCGGTGCGTTTGATGAAGGTATAAATGCTGCGACGATAACGATCCTCCCCGTTGCTGACATCCCAGCCCGGGCTGCCGAACGCGACTTCCGTGATCCCCGACGGCTGAATAGGCCGAACGGGCGGGCCACCTTGTTTCTTTGATAACACTCCGGCCGCCTGAACAATCGAGTCTCTGACGATCTCCGCATCCAGCCGAAATCGAGGCGCATAAGACAGCAATCGATTCTCGGGATCTTTTGCGAGCGATTCATCTCGCTGGTTAGCCGCCTGTCGATACACGCTGCTCAGCACAATCCGACGATGCAGTGACTTCAGCGACCAGTGATCCGCATCCATAAACGTCACTGCCAGCCAATCCAGTAACTCCGGATGACTGGGTTCTGTTCCCTGAATTCCAAAATCATCAACTGTCGCCACAATACCATGCCCAAAGAACGCCGCCCACTGACGATTCACAATCACTCGCGCGGTCAAAGGATTTTTTCGATGCACGAGCCATTGTGCAAATCCCAGCCTCGAACGAGGAAACTCGTCCGGCCACTGATGCAGAAACTCAGGAGTCCCCGAATCCAGTTGTTCTTTCGCCTGCAGATACTCACCCCGATGATGCCGATAAGTTGGACGCGGGTTTTCAGCAGGCCGTTCCCGCATCACCAGTGTCGTCGTAGACTCAACGGGAGCCAAAAGCCCTCTGATCTGTTCCGATTGCTTCGCAACTTCGGGTGCATTCAGCAAGAACGCGTTCATCAGTTGAGTCTTATCATCCGACGTTAACTGATCCGGCTGCTTCAACAGCAGCAACTCCTCAGACTCCGATAGTCGATGAGCCACCGGAGAACGATCACTATTCGCTGCAGAGAATCGAAAGCGTCCCAGCGAACTTGCGAAGTGCCTTCCGAAGATCATCTGAACCTTCACGGCCGTAAACGACGGAATCGGCTTTTCGAAAACATAGACTGCTGAATGCCGCTGTCCTTCTTCACCTGCAATCGACCAGCCCGTCTGGACATCCCCATCCAGAGTCAATGCGGCCGACGTGGGCATGTTCCCGAACTTGTTTCGCGTGTAGCTCTCTGTCGCCGAAGTCACTTTCGCCGGAACATCGCCCGCCAAAACAGAAAGCTCGTTGAGATAGAAATCGCCGAGCGATCCCTCATAGTAAGTCGTCCCCGGCCCACCTCCCGGCAAACGCTCATCCGGCAGCGCTTCCAGTCGCAGGGCGGTGATCGGTTCCGTTGAGGCCCCAAAAATGATCTCATAGCGATCCTGTTTTGTTGTATCTCCCGTCGCCAGAATCGAAGCATCATCCAAAATCGTCAGATGAGGCAGATTTGAAGTCGCAGCGAGCGGTTTCAGAGGCGTCCAGGCAACAACCTTTGGCCTACTCGCATTGCTCCATTCCTCAAACTTCTTCAGAACCAGTTCGCTCCGCCGGATATCCTGTTCGGTCGGAGACAGCGACTTTCCCACGGCCAGCCGAAACGCGCCAAGAACATGGCGAGCCCCATGATTCTGAATCAGTCGCACACGTAACCCAACTGGCACCTTTGTCGAACCAAGCTTCATCAACGCTTCCCGAAGACGATCTGGGTCCAGTGACAATGTCGCCTCGGCCGAGGCCGGAATGCCTTGTCCATTGTCGATCGCCCACCCTGTCTCCAGCTTCCCGTCGATACAAAACGCCGCGGCATAGTTTGCCTGCTCCACGGATGCCGTCACTTCTTTAATCGGAAGCTGAACTTCTGCCTCGGTCGAGCGATCGTCCTGAGAATCCACTTTCTGAAACAGACTCAAATGCGCTTCACTCAACACGAAGTTCCCGTTATCTGCTCGCCCCGGTCCGGCATACGGATCCTTCTTAAAAGCACTCAAACGCAGCGATGTCGCTGCGGCGATATCGGCAACTTCCAAATCAATCACATAAGTCGTTCGAGCGGGCACATTCCCCGAAGCCACCACCACATCGGGACCATCGATTGTCAGTTTCTCATCTCCCTCGCCAGCAGCGTTCGTGATTCGCGAAGGAAGCACCTCCAGTTGTTCAAGCGGCCAATGCTTCGGCAATTCATGAAGCAGCTGGCCCGCTTTCTGTCGATTTGCAGCCTCCTGCCGCAACTTTGTGTCATCCGGCAGAGACAACGACGGCTCATCAGCGTTGTTCAAAAACGCCATCATCTGATAGTACTCACGATGTGTCAGTGGATCGTACTTGTGAGTATGGCATTGAGCACAACCGACTGTCAGCCCAAGCCATGTTGTCCCCGTGGTGGCAACGCGATCGGTCATTGCATGAAAACGAAACTCCAGAGGATCAATGCCCCCCTCTTCGTTTAACATCGTATTGCGATGAAACCCCGTGGCAATTCGCTGCGAAATCGATGCGTTGGGCAAAAGGTCTCCGGCCAGCTGTTCGACAGAAAACTGATCAAACGGCATATCAGCATTCAATGCGCTGATGACCCAGTCACGATAAGGCCAGATTGATCGCGCTCGGTCCTTCTCGTAACCATTGGTATCGGCATACCGAGCCATATCCAGCCAGACTCGAGCCCAGCGTTCCCCGTACTCCGGACGCGAAAGCAGATGATCGACGAGTTCACGCCATACCGCATTGTCCGGGGCTATTGGCTTCTCTGCGGACTGCTCTCCCTGCAATCGTACCAACCAATGATCAGCTTCTTCGACGGTCGGAGGTAGTCCGATCAGATCGAGAAACACACGGCGAACCTGAGTTGCGTCATCGGCCGCCAACGACGGAGTCAGACCGGCAGCCGAAAGCTTTTCAAGTATGAAACAATCGATTTCACTGACCGCCGTCTTATCTCTCGAAACTTCCGGAACGACAGCAGGAACCGCAGGAAATTGAGGCGGGATAAACGCCCAATGTTCTTTCCAGGGCGCACCTGCAGAGACCCATTTCACCAGCACATCCTTCTGCACGGGAGTCAGAGATTTTCCCGAGTCGGCTGGAGGCATCTCAACATCGGACTGATCAGACAGAATCCTTCGGATCAACTCACTGTGATCCGGATCACCCTCCGTCACCACTCGTCGATCTTCAATTGTCCCAAACAAGCCCTCGGGCCTGTCCAGTCGTAAGCCGGCCTCCCGAGTTTCTTCATCGGGACCGTGACAATGAAAACAAGCTTTTGCCAGAATCGGACGTACATCGCGATAGAAGTCAGGATCATCGGCTGCGATTTGCTCAACTGCCCCGAGGATCACCGCAAAAGACAGCAGTCTCGGAATCGCGACCAACATCCTCGTGAGCCCAGGCTTTAGAATCGTTCTGAACTGGCACATCGCACTCTGACTCCGACGAAAATCTGCGTGAAAATCTCGCGGCCGGAATCATAATGAAAATGTCCTACGGTGTCGTTCAATCCACAGACCAGGAAACTGATCAACCATTTTTATTCAGCGATGATTCATTTCAGCGCAGCTTCCCCACGTCGAAGAAAACTCTTTCGAAACCAAAAGCAGCGTGACGGGATTGGCTGGATTGCGATTGGCATTTGGAATCAAGGCACATCTAAGTCTGCAAGAAAGCCCGGCAAGAGGCAGCCCAAAAAGAGTCCTGCACGCGCTCCAGAGTCGTGCGATACGCAGTTCCAGGAAGTGTGTTGGCGCGGGGCTGATCTTATGGTCTTAGGCAACCCAGCCGAGCAGTCGTTCGGCTTTGCGTTTGACACTTTGCAAGCCCTTGCAGAGCAAACGCCAAACAAATGACAGGCACTTCCAATGAGCCTTTCGACCTATCAAAAGGCATGGCTCGCCTCCTTGCAGCTCAGGTAAACCATCACCGTTTCTCAATTCGCTGCCAACAACAATTCCCACCCTCGCACCCTGATAATCTGTGACGGTCAATCGTTTGACAATAGGCAGCATACCTTTCAAGATCAGGCCGAGTGTTTGTCACAATAAGGGCACGTTTTCCACGCGGGATTCTTGTCTGATTGAGGAATTTCGGCCTGCGTATCGGGAAAATGACGTTAGCGTTCTGTCAATCCCTGGTTTCGGAGTTGGAACTTCCCCTCAAAGGTGAATCCGGTACCTCCATCTGCATCCTGCCTTGGCAGGAATGACGACGATTAAAATTTCAAGCACCGACAACGCCCATAGAGTGTGTTCATTTTGAATAGTGTGTGGCCAAAAAATCAGCGGCAGAAGAATCAACTTCTTTGCGTTTACGTCCAGATCGAAAGTAGTGGTGTTAGGTGTTCCTCTTCAGCATGATTCGGGATGCGCTGCAGCGGCAGGGCAGGGACTTCATTCGATATCCTCTAAAACATTATCTTGATACTTTTAAAATCGACTGTGTATTGGACGTGGGTGCTAACGTTGGGCAGTATGCGATGCACATACGGTCCCTCGGCTATAAAGGAAGAATCGAATCATTCGAGCCGCTTGGGAGCGCGAGTGAGAAACTGCGATTGAAGGCAAATCAGCATGGTGCGGGAAAGTGGAAAGTGCATAACTATGCCCTTGGCTCCGCCCCCGCCACCGACACAATAAACGTGTCCACGCATTCGGCCGCCAGTTCATTTAGAAAACTCTCAGCCATTGAACACGCGATTGATCTGACGACGGTTGGGCAAGAGACCGTGACCATCGTTCGACTGGACAGCATCTACGGCGAGTTGTGTAAATCTTCCGACAACGTTTGCCTTAAAATTGACACTCAGGGCTTTGAGATGCAGGTGTTAGAGGGAGCCGGAACTCGGCTCAGTGAGATCAAGCTGATTCAGCTTGAAGCTTCGCTTGTTCCCCAATACATGGGAGAATCTCTCATTGAAGATCTGATTGCCTACCTTCGATCGAGATCATTCGTGCCGATTTGGATTATTAATGGGTACACAGCCAAGCCAAGCTTCCAGCTTTATCAGGCTGACGTCATCTTTGCCAGAAGTGACCTGCTGTAGTTGCCGTTCCATTTGAATACCGGAGTGTTGTGGAACTTGCGGGTATGTCTGAAGAACAACGGACGGACATTGTTTTTCTCGCATGAAAGCTGATTCCTGTCCCGAAACATCCGCAGCCATCGTCACGATCGAAACAACTCAAGCCATGAATTCCGGGTGACAATAACCATCACCGCTGATAAACTTCAGCCAGACCGCCAAGTGGCCGTGATTGAATCTGCATAAGGTTGACTCAGCCCCGTGCATCCAATCCACAAAGCGACAAAGAAAAACGCGAAGTCTACACGGCGGCTACTGGTCAGACGCGTAGATTGCTGTTCGTTTGGGTATGAAAAGGAATGCTGATGCTGGAGACTCTTAAACAGTCGCGATTCGGAAGTCGTTTACGGCCCCTCTGGATTTATGCGATGCAGACTTTTGGTCGCAAAAACTCATTCAGAACACATGAATGGGTGAACATGAAGCGATTGATCGTGAATGATCCAGTGTTGAACGTGCCGTCGTTTGGTGGTGTGTTTCAAGTACCAGTGGCGTCGCATCTTTTCGCGAGATTGGTCGAGACTGGCGAGTACGAACCAGAAGCCATCACGATCCTGAGAGAGCACGTGTCTCCGGACAAAGATGCAATTGATGTGGGGGCAAATATTGGCTTCTTCACATGCCTGCTCGCGACCTATCTTCAATCGGGTCGAGTGTTATCTGTCGAACCAACGCCAGGAGCACACAGGCGACTGGTCGCGAATGTAGCGCGTAACAACCTGAATCAGAAGGTCATCGTCTTTAACGGTGCCCTCGCCGACAAGGCTGGCGTTCTGGACATTGAGTTTATTGAAGATCGAGAAGAGTTTTCTTCACTGGGCGGGATTAGTCATTACTCCGTCAGGAATGATCAAAATCGCACAAGAATACCAGTCAATGTTTCAACCATCGATCAACTGGTGCGTGAGCATGGGCTAAATCCGGGCCTGATCAAGATTGATGTCGAGGGCGCGGAAGGCCTTGTGCTTAAAGGTGCGACGGAGACACTCAAGTCGTTCCGGCCAGTTGTGTTTGCTGAGTTCTCGCGGGAGCTTCTTGCAGCAAAAGGATTTAAGGCGGAATCCATCGTCGCGGAGTTGAAGGCGATGGGGTACTCAGTGTGTGACCCATTCCACAGCTCATCTCCAGCAGGCTCACGAGCCTATGGGGACATCCTGGCAGTCCCAAACCGTTAGTGCAGGATCAATGTTTTCCGACGGGGAACGATGATCAGGCTTAAGTCACTTCAGTATCGGCGTTTCAGCGATGTCTATGGCCTGCTGTATTTTGCAACCGGCCTTTCGCCTGCGGTAGCGCATGTGAATGTATCGTTCGTGACGGTCCGCATGAGTCAAGGGGCTTAGTTGCGCCGATTCAGAGATGAACGGCAATGATGCGGCTCAAGATAGAGACTTAGCAATTGACCCGGATACGCTGGTGATCGTGAAACTCGTTCACCAGATCTTCCGGGGGCCCGGTTCCAATTCAATTGAGGTGACGAATGGGGGAGGCGTGCGAAAGAACTTCGGTTCACAGAGGAATAAGAGAACTTTTCTTGCAATAGCTACGGCGTTCCTGCATCGCGCGTTGAGTGTTGTTTTCCAGCTACAGTTGGCCGCAACCTGTGTCTCCATTTTTGGTAGCGGTGGTCTCGGTAAGTTCGCGGCGCTTTCCGCGATCGCGGCCCTTCCTGCAGTTTTCATGATCAGGTTCGGGCCTTCACTGATCGCTGTCTTTTCGCGGGCTGTGGTTAAGGGCGATCTTAACTCCCAGCGTTCACTGCTTCGCTTTTCGCTCGGATCCTCAACGCTGTGGGCTACGATTCTCTTCCTCCTCTTTCTGATTGTTATCTACACAGAGAGTCTTGGACAATTGATTCCGGGGGTGAATGAGAACAGCGTCTACAGAACCCCAATCGCCTTGTTGGCATTTTGCGGACTGTTCACGATTTCCCTTGGCACGACAGATCTGCTCCAGTCAGCACTGCTGGAATCGCACCGATCCAGCATCAGGGAGATTGTTGCAAAACTGATATCGATGCTCTTGCTTGTCGCGCTCTTGCCACGTCTGCCCAACTATCTGGTCATGGCTGCGATTGTGGCTGCCGTTCCATTCACGGTGCAGGTGTTGAATTTGCTTTTGTTTCTTGCTCACAATAGCTCACTCTGCGTCAAGCCTGCGGAAACTGATCCTGATCTGTATTCAACGCTTCGCTCCGAAACTCTTGTCTTTACCTTCGTTGGCGGAATATCGGCCTATCTTTGCAACCAGGCACCACTATTGTTGCTTTCCAGGTTTGGTGAAGCTGATCAGATCTCTCGCTTTGCTTTGTTGATGTCCCTGGTGCTGGGGCTGTTCTCTGTCGCGAGCATCATCATCTCGCCTCTTTGCGCGGCATTCTTTCATGCGCTGGCTGAGGGGTCGCACCGCTGGGTCCGAATCTACATGTTTGGTGGAACTCTCAGTTTGATAGCGTTTGGCGCGTTCGTTACTACAGCCGCATTTTTCTTTGGCGATCCCGTGTTGCGGTTGATTGTTCCTAAGTTAGCCCCGCCTGATAAGTACCAGTTGGCCGCCTCCATGGTGTACTTAACTGCGATCTCGCTGGAGAACTTTCTTTATTCAGTCAATCTTGCGTTGGGCAAAACGAGGGTCGTTTCATTGCTCCTGTTTGCCAGATCAATTGGAACCGTTTCGGTTGCTGCGTTTCTGGCCAGCACCGACTTTGAGGTTTATTTCTTCTGCGGTGCTGCCGGCCTTTCATTTGCCTTGACCATCATTCCTTTTGTAGTTTTGCTTAGCTCCGGGGTTCGAGAAAAACTGGTGACTCACACTCCGTGAATGCTGAATGGCGATGACTGCAGTTCAGCACCTGGTGTTCACTGCTAAAATGGCGTCCCCGTTCGGTCCAGCGAGGCTCAAGTATTGGAGAGGTGTCTGCGTGGGTAGCAACAGGAACATATTGATCTTTGAGCCCAACTCAGGAGGCCATAGGCTGAACTATGTCAGGCTATTCGCAATGGCCGCCCAACTTTCGGGTGCCAATGTTACGCTTGCGCTCCCGGCGGATGTGAACAAGACCTCCGAGTTTAATGGGCATCTGGCTGAAATTGCAGACAACGTCAGACAGGTCACCATTGATGGCAAGGGCAGGTTTGGAGTGCTCTCGTGGTTGTGCAGCCAGATCCGAAGCGGGGCGTATTCGGATGTATTAATTCCTTACGCAGATGGAGGACTTGCTGAGTGTGTGGCACTTTTGGAAGCCCTTTCGCTAAGGCGATCTTCACTCCGGGCACGAGTGTCCGTGTTAAAAATGCGTGGCACATTCGCATATGAGGAAAGTGGCGTTCGGAGAAGGTTGCAGAATCTGGTAACTCTTCGGGCGTTAAGTTCCAATGTCATTCACAGGGTCTATTGGATTGATGCAATCGCATACGAATTTGTGCAGAAGCATTCCGATGTTTTGGCCAGGAAAAGTGTCTTTCTGCCGGACCCTGTTCCTCAAGGGCAGATGTTGAGCTGTCTCGATGCTGCCAATGCGTTGAAATTACCGACGGAATCCAGATACATAGGGCTCTTTGGTGCGATCGATGAGCGAAAGGGCGCAGATCGACTGATTGATGCGTTTCACGCCGCAGACTTACCAGCTGAATGGAAGTTATTGCTGGCCGGGAAGTTCTCAGCTGCGATTAGAAATCAAATCCAGGGGCAAAGGGCCGACTCGAACAGAATAGTTGCTCTGGATACGTTTATTGATAACTCAGAACTACAGACATATTTTGAAGCGTGTGATTTTGTGTGCGTTCCGTTTCGGCGGCACATCGGGTCCTCAAGTACCGTTATCAGGGCAGCCGCTGCAAACAGACCGGTTCTCGGCGATTCGTACGGCTGGATCGGAGAAATGACGAAACGCTACCAACTGGGTTCAGTTTGTGATTCCAGTAATGGTCAGGAGCTTGCGACTGCCATCCATGAATTTTCGAAGGAGGCTAAGACATGGGCTCCATCGCCTTTGCATCAGCAGTTTGTCGATCTTCATTCGGAACCGAATTTCCTGCAGGTTCTCAGCAAGGACATCGGAGATGCTCTTGCGGGGCGATGATCTTTGGGCCTTTCCACTTTTAGTGCAGGCTTCAGCCGGCATTCTATTCTCGCTTGAACAACCATACCGGTTGAAATCGACACTTCGAGTCAAACCAGCAGCCCGCATCAGTCAAGTTGCAAGAACTGACATTTTACCTGAATGCTTCGGAACACAAGCCGGTCCAGGGTGCACTAGCAGATGACTTTCACGGCAGGCTCGAGGAGTTCGAGCAGGCCGTGAAATGAGTCAAAGAGCATGGCGATTGCTACTGTCGAATTCTCACAGACTCCAGAGCGCTGACTTCGATGATGTCGCGTTTTTCTTTTTCTGACCAGCGACTGCCCTGAACGCCGACCTGCTGTCCGACAAAATCCTCAAGTCGAACATTGCCCGTGGGCTTCAGGTCCGCGAGGATCTTTCCTGAAGGTGCCATCAGCACATAACCAGCCCCGGCTTCGCCGTTCTCCGCTTTCTGAACGATCCCCGCGCCGACAAAGCGATTCTGTGGACTACCGGGAGTAATCACACCGGCCTGTGCCGCTGGCGGGTTCTCGCTCGTCGGGAGAGATTCTGGTGTCATCGACGTGACGGCAGGCACTGGCTGTGTATTGGCGGCGATATTCGAAACATCACGATTCAGAAACGAATCAAACGCAGCCGCCAACTCCATCGGCTCGCCCTGAGGAGCCGTCGACTCAGGCCCGACGCTGGCAACGGCAGTGTTCGATAAGCCGAAACCATTCTGAGAATGACGTGCCAGCAACTGAGCATCACGCATCTCGGTTTGTGTTGTGACATCTTTGATTTCCATCAGAGAAACGAGACGACGTCGATAGCGTTCAATCGCGGGGTACCGCATGTCAATCTGACCGGAGATTGGCTTGTGAGTTGTTGCGGTCTGAAGGCTGCGATACTGGTTCTCGACGGAGTCCAGATCCCATCGCGAAGCATCCTGCAGAATCATTTCACGAAATCGTCGATCAATCTCTGCAAGCTGCTGCTGCTCCTGTCGCAACGACTTCAGATTCTGCAACTGTGAGCTAGGCCCCGGCAATGGAACGTCGACAACTCCTCCACCGTTCATCGCAGTGCGCTCCTTCGCCTGACCGGGAGTGACGATCGCACCATCCTGAAGCTTGGCGTTGCCGGGCACTTTATAGGGATCGGCATTCTGCTTTCGTCGCAGGTTCTCATCCACAGGGACGACTGCTGCACCGGGAATCCAGCGGCGTTCTCTTGTCGGAGGAGCAACCTTCAACATTGACTGAAGACCGCTGGTCGTATCAAGCTGCTTCTGACCAAGGATCGTAACCTTCTCACCAGCTTTCATTCGGCGTTGAAAGACGGATGTCTCGTCACCGAATTCACTGCCCACCCAGGCAGCCACGTTCTCTTCCGTGACTTCACCTTCGGAGTCGCTCAATCGCTTCACGAAGCGTTCGGGAATCCAACTGAAGCTGCCGCTTGGCGGCTCGATGGAATACCAGCCACCCGGATCATGGCGATGGACAATCACGGTCGATTCGCGCGGAAGTCGCTGAGTCGGGTAATAGGCTTCCCCGGCACCGCTGCGGGCGTACGTCTCTTCCGCGACGACCCTCGCTTCATATGGGAAATCAGTGCTCTGCGCGTCTGCATCTGCAGACACAAGAGCACAACAGACCAGGGTAATGGGGTACAGGACAACCGTGGCGAACGCACGCAACATGGCGGTGCCTCCGTGAAGGGGTTGGCAATGAACAGTAATGACTTCAGGGAAATCAGTTTCACTCGAAACATCAAGTCGCGTTTTGAATTCAGACATGATTCGGCAATCCCTGCGATTTAAGTAACAGTCCGGCAAACTCTGCCGTTTGAAGAAAAAACCGACTCGGCAAACTGGGAGGAATGATTCGACTTCGTAATTCATCGGAGGACTGCCTCTGATGACCGGAATACCCGGATAACTTCCACCTGGTTCGCTTGTTGATGTCGTCCATTCCGCAAGAAACACTGGCTAAACCATGTTTAGCGAATGCAGGTTTTGCCGCAAAACGCTTTATTCCAGAATGAAACTTCGTCAGGCTTAATAAAACTTCGAAGTTGACTCAAGTCGGCTTTCCGGAAGATATCTGGAGCGGAAACGAGGATTGATTTTGGGAGGCCGGTCCAGCAGAATCCGGGAAGAGGCAAACGTGAGCGATGGCTTACAACGACGCCGGTTTCGCCAGAACAACCCCAACAGACTGTGGATGGCATGATGAGCGGGCTTTGGGTCGAATATCCTGAAGCCGTGACGGCTGGAATGGTTCTCAGGCTTTCTGAAATGCGACTGCCAGTTTTTGGCGGCCTCTTTATCAGCCACTGGAGCAACCCCGGAATGAAGTCGATGACACGCACACGGAGATTGGATTGATGAGTTTTGAAGTAACACACGCGACCCTAAAGATCGGAGTGGCATTTTTTGCTGGTCTTTTATGCTGTGTTTCAACTGCCATTGCGCAGGAAGAATCTCCTGCAGAACTCAGGATTGGTGATGCGGCACCGGAGTGGAAAGATCTCAAGGGGATTGATGACAAGACACATTCATTGGCGGATCTGAAAGACAAGCAAGTCGTGATCGTGTGCTTCACCTGCAACTCATGCCCTTACGCGGTTGATTATGAAGACAGGATGATTGAACTTCAAAAGAAGTATGCGGACCATCCACAAGGAGTCGTCCTCGTTGCGATCAATGCGAATAAGAAGCCATCAGAACAATTGGACAAGATGAAGCAGCGGGCAGTGGAAAAGAAGTTTTCATTTGCCTATCTGATTGATGAAACACAACAAGTTGCGAACACTTATCGGGCTAATTTCACGCCGGAGTTTTTTGTCCTGAACGGGGAACGTAAAGTTGTTTTTGTCGGAGCTATGGATGACAAGACAGATGCTTCGCAGGTGACAGAAAGATACGTTGAACAGGCAATCGAGGCAGCCTTGAAGAATGAGCTTCCTGTGACTCAACGAGTGCCTGCTCGAGGATGTGCCATTCCGTTTAAGCGTTCTCGAAAACAGTGATCTTCTGGCTGAATCCCAAGCAATCACTCTCAGGCTTTTGACAGATTGTTTGTGATTCGTTGCCTTCAATAGCTTATGGAAAACGGTGTCTGGAACTCTGGAGATGGCACTGAAACACGGCGAGTTTGAGTCGACAGAGAATCCGGGACAATTTTTTGACAGTCTCTTCAGGTTCAATGCCACCCTGGAGACAGAAGTCCGCACAAAACAGATAACATCAGGATTGTCGCCGAAGGACAGGCGATACAGCTTTCATCAGGGAAGATGCCATGAAGTCAGTTAAAGATCGCAACGCGTTCATTACGGGAGCCGCCTCGGGCATTGGACGAGCACTCGCAACAGCACTCGCGGTCCAGGGCTGTCACTTGTACCTTGTCGACGTCAATGAGGCTGGCCTGCGAAGCCTGGAACAGGAACTGGCATCGACTCGAGTTCGCGTTTGGACTCGTCAGTGCGATCTTTCCGACAGCAAGGCAATCCCGGCCGTCGTCGATGCGGCAATGGAAGCCAGCGGTGGCATTGATCTGTTGATCAATAATGCCGGAGTGGTCTACTACGGTCCAACCGAGAACATGTCACAGAGCCAATGGGACTGGGTCATGTCGATCAACCTGCTGGCGCCAATCCAGATTACTCAACAAATGCTGCCAGCTCTTCTACAGCGGCCAGATGCTCATGTCGTCAACATGTGCAGCATTTCCGGTCTGGTTGCCGGCGGAAGACTCTCTGCGTACCACACGAGCAAGTTCGGCTTGATAGGATTCACGGAAGCCTTGAGAGCTGAGTACGGTCGTCGTGGTCTTGGAGTCACAGCGATCTGTCCGGGCCCCGTGACAACTCGTCTTTACGAAGACGGTATTTCAGGCCGTGCCGAACGAAAAGTCCCAACCCCTCCAGCATGGCTGTGTACGACGCCCGAACGAGTCGCCTCGGTGACTCTGAAGGCGATTTTACGAGATCGACGGCAGGTCCTGATCACGCCTCTGGCTCACTTGCTGTTCCAACTCAAGCGGTTCGTACCGGGGCTTATCGATTTCGCAAATCGCTTCAGCTCCAGTCACCTAAAACGCCGTTTTCTGGGCCGACGGCATAAATCAACGCTTGCCCCTCCGGAGGCAGTTCAGCCGTCGCAGCCACCGGTCCGCACCGCGCCGACAAACGGGGCCAATGAGCCCCTGGGACAGCGTGCTGCCTGATTTGGCTGATTGTGCCTTCTTTAAGGACTCTGACGCTGCGCGGTGGTAAAACGATGTTCATCGTTGTCAAGGCGCTCCTACGCCTCTCAAAGTCAGCGTAGCTTTCTCAGATTCTGCCCGGAACGAGAATGATTTTCGTTTGTGAAAAGCGTTTTGGACCTTAGAAGACTGCCAAATACTGGCAAAATCTCCGAGAATCGCCGCCGACACGGGCACTGAACGCAGTTCCTCCCCTTGGGATTGCGTATTCCCACAACGACAGTAACTTCGTGTTCCGGGTCAGGAGGCCCCGTTCCGCGTATTGGCGGTTCATGCCAGCCATCACGAATTGACTTCCGCGAAAGCCTGATCATGAATTTGGAAGATCTGATTCTCGAAACACAAATCTCTGAACTGAAGAAACTCCAGATCCGCTGCGTCGAAGCTCGAGCAGCAGTTCTGAAGATTCGAGTTCAGCTTCTTGAACTCGACTCACACTCCTCCGAAGCCATCTCTCAACTGCAGTCACGTCTTGAAACAGAAACGAAGCAGCACATTGAGTTGCTGGCCGTTGAAGTTCGAAACCGACTGGAGCAGACCGACGTCGACGTTGCTGGCCAGAGAGAGTCCGCAAGCGAATCTCGTGAACGGCGTCTGGAAGCACTGCACGCAAAGCTTAAACAGGATGTTGCCGAGTGTCGTCAGAAACTCCAGAATGAACTTTGGGTTCTGCAGTCCGTCTGTGATGAATCCAATGAAGACACTCCGGTTCGAAACGCAGAACGCGCTCAGGAATCTTTCAATACGCAAAGAGCGTTTATCGATCAGCAACTGGCCGATCTGAATTCTCGAGTTGATCATACGGCCAAGTATCTCGATGACTGTCATGCCGGGATGGACAAACAACTTCCATTGCCAGTGGTGGAGTTGAAGGGTCGAGATGCAAGTCGCCAGATCGCTGTCGAACAACTGGATTACGCAATTGCAGCCGCAGGACGAGTCGATGGTCAGATGCTGCCTCAGTGGATCGCAGGCTGGAGACTCTTCGGACTGGGACTTCTCATTTTCGTTGTGGTCACAGTCGCTTCGACTGCGTTGCGTGCCGATCTGACGAAGTTTCTGAACCCCGAACTGTCAAAGCCTGATTGGGAATGGCTGGGAGTTTCCGCAGTCATTGGTCTTGGGGCCACCGTTCTGATCAATACTGTGCTTACGCTCATGGCTCGATCTGGTCTGCGAGGAGCATTCGAAGACGTTTTGTTGCATGCCTCTAATGCAACCGCTGCCGCGAACCACTGGGCACAAAAGAGCCAGCAGGAACTTCAGCAGTTAATGACCACCGCTGACACATGGAAGGCCGAAATGGTCGGGCGTCGTGAAAAACACGCGGCCAAATTGCAAAGCACTACAGACGACCAGGTAAACGAGTTAATCCAGGGCTATACAGAACAGGTAGCTCGACAGTCTCGCCTGTTTGATGAGCAGATGCTCAATGGAGAGTCAGAGACTTCTCGTCACCAGACCGCCGTCGAGAACTGGCGTTCCCAGGAGTTAGCTCGGATTCACAGCCAGCACGACGCTGAACTGGCTCAGGGACGCGAAGCGATTGAAAAGGAATTCGCTGCACGCCGCGCTCAACTGACAACCGATGAGGCTAACGCACTGGCTCGATGGCGTGCCGGCGTCATGGTCGCGTCAGAGCTTTCTCGTATCAGCAATGAACGAGCAAAAGACATTTCCTCATGGGAGTCTTTGAAGTCGAACGGCTGGACATCCCCGACGGCCTTCCCGATGACATTGCCGGTCGGTGATCTTGAAGTGATGCTGCCCGCACCGCCGGAAGATGCCGAAGGCAGCATTGATGCCGATACTGTTTTCGAACTTCCGGGTCTGTTGAATTTTCCTCGCGACACATCTATCCTCGTCGAACACGATGCTGCCGGTCGCGAACCTGCTCTTGAATTCGTCCGTGCCATCCTGTTGCGACTCCTGACTCATATCGCTCCCGGCCGAGTTCAGTTCACACTGATTGATCCTGTGGGGCTTGGCCAAAGCTTTTCCGCTTTGATGCACCTGGCGGACTTCGATGAGCTGTTGATCAGCAATCGAATCTGGACAGACGCGACTCAGATCCGTGATCGACTGCAGAAAATCACCGAACATATGGAGAGCGTCTTCCAGACGTATCTTCGCAGTGAATTTGAAACGATCGAACAATACAACGCGGCTGCCGGCGAAGTTGCTGAACCGTATCACTTCGTTGTTGTCGCCGGATTTCCGCACAGCTTTACGGAAGAAGCCGCTCGCGCGCTGACCAGTATTCTAACGAGCGGTCCTCGGTGCGGTGTGCATGCGATCGTCACCTGGTCGCCTGACCAAACAACGCCACGCTCGTTCGATGTGAGTAATCTCAGAAACTGCTGCACTCAATTCCACGTGACCAAAGGTCTGGTTCAGCCCGGCATGTCACCGGCCAGCCGTCCAGTGGAGAAGTTAAAAACTCTGCCCGGCCAGGATATTCTGGACGCCAAACCAGTTACCCCGGCAGCCGCAGAATCGACTGACAACTTTCTGGAGTTCTCTGCTCTGGCACCTCCGGAGTCTGCCGAATACGTCAGCCTGGTACGGGCCGTTGGCGAGCAGTCCCGCAACGCTCGGAGAGTCGAAGTCTCCTTCAGCCGAATCGCTCCCAAGTCAGATGCGATCTGGACATCCCGTTCTGCAGACGGAATCGACTTCCCGATTGGCCGCGCTGGCGCGGCGCGACTTCAGTTTATGCGTCTTGGTCGAGGAACCAGCCAGCACGTTCTGGTCGCCGGCAAAACGGGTTCCGGCAAGTCGACGCTGTTGCACATTCTGATTACGAATCTCTCCCTGCATTATAGTCCTGATGAAGTTCAGTTTTATCTGATCGACTTTAAGAAGGGTGTGGAGTTTCGAACCTACGCCGCCAACAAATTGCCGCATGCTCGAGTCGTGGCGATTGAAAGCGATCGCGAGTTCGGACTCAGCGTTCTGGAACGGCTGGACGAAGTTTTGCAGGAACGCGGTGAATTGTTCCGCGTGCGAGGCGTGCAGGATGTTCCTTCGTTCCGTAAACAGTTTCCTGACGAGAAAATGCCTCGCCTGCTGCTGTTGATTGACGAGTTTCAGGAGTTCTTTACTTCTGAAGACCGCGTCTCTTCCAAGGCCGCGTTGTTGATGGACCGCCTGATTCGTCAGGGTCGTGCGTTCGGCATTCACGTTTTGCTTGGTTCGCAAACTCTGGGCGGTGCCTATTCTCTGGCTCGCAGCACGCTGGGACAGGTTGCCGTTCGAATTGCCCTGCAGTGCAGCGAGAGTGACGCGCATCTGATTCTCAGCGAAGAAAACGGTGCCGCTCGCCAACTGACTCGACCAGGCGAAGCCATTTACAACGACGCGAACGGAATGGTCGAAGGCAATCATCCGTTTCAGATCGCGTGGCTGGATGAAGAAAAGCGTGAATCGATGATTCACGAGATGACTCAGCGCCCGGATTATGCTGACAAGGCTCCGGGCCGCATGATTGTGTTTGAGGGCAATGTTGCTCCGACAATTGAAGAATGCGAACCGCTGAATGCCTGGATCGCCAATCGGTCCGTATCCAATCGCATGGGCGCGGACGGCGTTCCTGCATGGATTGGGGACCCCGTTGCGATCTCGGAACCGATGTGCATTCGTTTCCAGCGGTCAGGCGGACAAAACGTACTGATCGTTGGACAGGAGGGCGATCTGGCGGACTCTATCCTCGCATCGACGATCCTTAGCATCTGCGCGGGTCCTGCGGGGAATGGCGTGTCGGCTGCTTCTCGACTTGTGCTTTTACACGATGGACAAGACCAGACTTCGCAAGGGAAATTCGCGTCGTCATTCACGAAGGGAATCGCACCTCGCTTCTCCCTGCGGAAAGCCGCGGAGGCCGATGCGACGGTTGCTGAATTATCAGCAGAACTTGCGACCCGCGAAGCCGCAGGAGACGGCTCAAACTCGCCGACTATCATTCTTGCAATTCGTAACATCGGACAATTCCGATCCCTGCGTCGCGATGAAGATGACTTCGGGATGAGTGGTTTTGGAGCGACTAAATCTGCTACGCCAGCTTCACAACTGGGCGATCTGATTCGCAAGGGTCCACTGGTCGGCATCCATGTCATTGTGTGGTCTGACACGTTCAGCAATGCAATGCGTTGGCTGTCCAATTCGCTGTTGCGTGAGTTTGATTCCCGCATCGCGTTACGACTCAATCAGACGGATTCTTCCAGCCTGATTGATACACCAGCCGCAGCCTCGTTGTCGCCGGGACGAGCAATCCTCTATCGCGATCAGACCGGAGCAGCCGATCGATTCCGTCCATTCAGTTGGCCCTCGCAGCAGTGGTTATCCAATGTTCCGACCTCGCCAGAAGAGGAGATCATTCCAACGTCTCAGGTTATTGAGCAGACTCCGACGGCCACGACTCTTGCCCTCGAACCAGAGGTCGCTGAAGCCGTCGCTGAGACAATGCCTGCTGGAGATACGATCGAAACCACCATTCAGGAACCCGCTGCTGGCGAGCCTGTAATCAGCCAGCCAGCAGCGACCGAAGTGTTGCCGACTGTTGCTGCCGAAGAAACGACCGCCCCAGCCGAGTTGCTTGTTTCCAAAGCCCAGACGCCAGAAGCCGATGCCTCACAGATTGCGGCCGTCGTTTCAGAGACCCCTGCAGCTATTGAGGCCACTAGCGAGGTTGTCGCCGAATCAACAAGTGCTCCATCAACGAATGAGGTTGTGACACCAGCGGAATCTGTAGCGACAGCATCAGAAGTCAGGACTGCTGATGTCTCCGTACCCGCAGTAAAGGTTGATGCTTCGGAACCGACCAGCTCCGAAGTTAAACTGATCCCGGTTGCTGAGTCAGTTGCAAATGCTGTGGCTCCGGTGGCCCAACCACCAGCAGCACCAGCAGCCGAAAAGGCTCAGCCTCCGGCAAAGCCTGTGGCTTCCGAACCTGAAGTTCCAAAGCCTGCAGTCCCTAAAGAGCCGGTTGTTGCAGCGAAGCCGGTTATCGCCGAGAAGCCAGTAGTTCCACCTGCAAAGACACCGGCGAAACAGAAGCAGTCCGGAAAATCGCCAGCCAAACCAGTGGCAGAAACACCAAAGCCTGTTCCACAAAAGCCAGCTCAAGTTCCGGCGCAAAGTCCTAAACCTCAAACACCTGCGGCAGTAACACCAGTATCAAAACCACCGGTGACTCCTTCAGCACCAGCCGCAACCAGCGCTGACGATGATATGGAATTTGTGCTTGACGATTCAATCTTCGCCAAAGCAGTACCGCCGGTTGCACCGACACCACCAGCACCAAAGCCGACGGGGACGGTTCCACCAACGCCAGCGGCTGTTACTCCGGCAACTCCGGAAGCAGCACCGAAGAAAGTTGGAAAACCGACTGCGATGGCCGTGCGATTGTCATCACGACGCACAGATCACAATCGCCTGCTCGATGCACCTCCTGAACCCAAAGCACCAACAGAACCTCGGCTCTCTCCAGACCAGGAAGCGCCGAGCAGTGACTTTGATGAAATGGACTTCAACAGCCTCATGATCGAATAACTCCACGAGCGGTCTAGTCACACCGACTTTGTCTCATTCAGCAGCATGCCTGTGAATCTTCAATGGTTCTCAGGCATGCTGTTTTTTTTGATCTGCCTGCAAAGCGAAATACTCAATTGGAGCAACAGGCAACTTCGGAACGGCAGCAGTGAAAGCCGTTTATCGAGTCGCGGATTTTCGTGTGCCTCTTTCAAGACCCATGGGTCTGCATGAGAATCGCCCGGACAACACATAGGGCTGGATTCAGTAGCTCTGCAGCAGTTTTTGCCGATGTACTGAATCTGATCCGGAGGCGGCAGGCAGATTCTGCAAAGAAGTTGCTGAATTCGCCGGAATAAGCAACTCATCGAGTCTGACTTGCAAACCAACCCACGTTGAGATCCCGGACGCATGTTGACCGCCAGGGAAATAACTGAGACAACCTCAGCTCTGGTCCTCACTCTGCGCATTCGCGCTGTGTGGCCAGCGTTGAGATCATCCCTTCTTGTGCTCCCCTCCGACGAATCTTCAGTCACTCCTTCTGAACGGTGTGTCGGAAGTAAGTCAGTTTTCCTATCCCTTTCGTTGTCTGTCCGGCCATTTGTACTTTGATCGTTCGCGATCAATCCACTGATGAGCTGGCAGGAGTGTTTGTATGCTCCGCTCTTACCGACTCTCGATAGTTCTGATGCTGGCCGGTGGGCTCAGTGTGTCGGCGACAGGATGTGCCAGTTCACTGTTGAACACAGAGATGCTGAAGCCATCAAACCTGAAACCGTCAATTATGGACGGCCACGGGACAGAACAGCGCGTTGTTGGACTGTTTACAGACGCGATTGCGGAAAACAACGAAGCGGCATTTCGTCGCATTGTTTCCACTCGATTTGAACAAAAGGCGATGCGATCTCCGGATGCCTTCAAAGATCTGGAAATCCTGAACCTTCCCAAAACGAAGCTGGAAGTCGTCGAATCCAAAGAGCTGGAAGCCAATCGACTTGAAGCCGTCGCCAAGGAAGAAAAAGAAGGCACCAAGTACCAGTTCATCATCGTCAAAGATGACGTCAAGAATCGCTGGGTCGTCGATGATATCATGCTGCGTCAGCAGAAGAAGGGCACTCGCGCCACAAAGTCTTCTGTCGAAGTCATGGACCTTCTGTTGACAATTCGCGAGTTCCTTAAGACCTGGGAGTCAGCCGATCGCAGTGCAGTTCTTCAGGCTGTCAACTCAGAACTCCGAGGACCACTTGAAAAGCTGCCTGAACCATGGATGCAGCAGATGATTGCTCAGATCTCCGCCGAATGCGAATCCGGTATGGCTCGCCGTCCGGAAGCCCAGATGAACGAGTCCGATGCTGTCGTGAAGATGCCTTCAAAGAACGGTTTCATGCTGTTGAAGGTCGCACGACAGGACGACAAGTGGCTGGTCTCCGATCTGGAGATTCGTAAACGCAAATCTGACGACCATCCGGGCTCCGTTCTTCGTCAGGCACGAGCCATGAATGCGGTGACCGACTTCCTGGCTGCCTATCAGGAAGATAATCAGGAACGCCTGCAGAAACTGACCGAAGAAAAATTCTTCAAGAATGCGATCAGTGTTGGTGATCTGACAATGATCAAGCTGCCTTCTCCGGAGTTCGCACCAAAAGATTTTGAGATCCAATCGTTCGCCGGACAATTGACGGTGATGATTCCAGACGATGCCACGGTCGTGCGAATTGATCTGACAACTCCTGACGTTGCAGACGCCAAAGATGACCGAAAACGTCCGGTCACTGCTGCGGTTGAGGCGGAGTTTATCATTGAAGACGTCACGATTTATGATCGTCAGACACAGCAACAGCGCACCCTGAAGTCAGCATTTACTGCCCCGGCACGAGGCACACTGTTCCTGACGGCTCTTCAGTCTCATGACCTCCCGATGTTGCGACAGATTTCAACAAGAGATCTTGTCGAATCCGTCTGGAATCATATCGATCCCTCGCTGATGGATGGACTGCCGCTCACTGGAATCCCCACAGGCGAAATGAATCTGCAGAACAGCCATGTGCGTGGCGAAGTGACTGAACTGGAATTCCAGTCTGCGAACGGGCAGATCTGCAGCGTGCTGATGCGAGACGAAAATGGTGATCTGAAGGTTGAAGATATTCAATACCCGGATCCTTCAGCTGGCGTCGCTTCGTTGCGAACACAGCTGATGCTCACTGTCCCTGTCATCGAATTGGCGAATGCCTGGGAGAATCAGGACATCCAATCGATCAGAAAGAACAGCTCCCTCGATTTCAATCGTCTTGTCTGGAGCAATCTGCCTGCCGTACCTGAACAATATCAAGCGTTGCCGGAACTGCTCCGCATGCCAGTCCAGCGTACTCAATCAACAGAGCAAAGAGCAAAGATCGAACTGGCCGGTGATGGACAACCAGAAGTGACGGTATTGTTACTGAAAGAAAACACATCGTGGGTGATTGATGAAGTCTCCATCAAACAGACCGATGGAACTCAACTTGAACTTCGTAAAACTCTGCGACAGGTAATCGCTCAGCAATTCCTGAACGACCCCAGCGGCGGAATTAAACAGGCTCGCTTCAATGATTCCCCTGAAACCGATGGCGGAGTTGTGCGAGCCGTTGGAACCGGCATCGGTAAACCAGCAGGAAACCTGACCCTCCAGTCTTATGGGAAACCAAAGTCGACTCAGACTGCAGACGCACCGCTTGAGGGCCTCGACTTCACTGAAGAAGATCCGCTGCCAAAAACTCCACCAGCCAGTCAACAAACGGGGACGCTGAATTTCGGGCCGTCATCGGCCGTAAAAGCTAAAGCACCGACATCAAGCTCAGATTCAGCTCCACCACTGACTCGTCCGAAGTCGGCGACGCAGACGGAAGAGTACGACGGCGTTGTTTACTTCACGGGCGACACCACTGCGAAACCGAAGCCAGAACAGGGAACGGCAACTAAGCCCGCAAGTGGCCGTCTTGGTACGATTACCGATCCTAGCCAGCACCCGATCGAGATTCCTGTTGAGTAGCTCTCAGGCACTCACGAACTGCAGTGGTTGATTTCATCTGTCGTTCAAGATAGTGAGATCGGTAGTTTCGAGTCATATACACGTGGTCTATCAGGCCATTGAAAAAGGTGCCTGAAACTCCCCAGGGCACATAATTCTGATCGTCGAACGGTATGATCAACTGACGCCGAATACGAGCCCGTGTATAGTGGCGGTGAGAAACATCCGGCAATGCCCTTCGCTCCTTCGCGCGGTTCGATATCGCTCTGAAAGAGCAGAAGACCGTTGCCTCGGGTGTCCCGACTTACCACCACTACTCACGCGAGGTATCACGGATGCAACGACTTGTTTCAATCGTCATCGCATTCGCCGTCCTGATCAATCAACAGACACCAGCGGACGAAGGATCTCTGGATCTTTACTTCATTGATGTCGAGGGCGGCGCGGCGACTTTGATCGTGACGCCTTTCAAGGAATCGATCCTGATCGACTCCGGATACCCCGACAATCAAGCACGTGATCTCGACAGAATTATTCTCGTCGCGAAAGATGTCGCCGGACTGAAGAAGATCGACCATGCCGTCGTTTCCCACTGGCATCTCGATCACTTCGGTAATCACGCCGCGTTGGCTGCGAAGTTTGGAATTGGGCAGTTCTGGGATCGAGGTATCCCGGACGATCTGGTCGAGGATCCTCAGTATCCGGATCGCATCGCCGCTTACCGCGCGGCCTCTCAGAACGCGTCCAAAGCTTTGCACGTGGGAGATTCTCTGCCGCTCAAATCGGGAAAGACGCCGTTGGCAGTCAAGGTGATGACATCCGGGCGAGAAGTGCTAAGCGGCGTCGGCGAATCCAATCCGTTTGTCGATCGCCATCAACCACAGCCTGATGATCCCAGCGACAACTCCGCCAGCCTGAGCCTTCTTTTTGGCTTCGGGGACTTTCGATTTCTGACCTGCGGCGATCTGACATGGAACACGGAAGCCAAACTTGTTACGCCACGCAACCCCGTGGGAAAAGTCGACATGTTTATGGTGACTCATCATGGTCTGCCGGTCAGCAATAATCCGGCCCTTGTTCTTGCGATCGATCCTGTCGTTGCCATCATGTGCAACGGCCCGAAAAAGGGCGGGGCGGAGCAGACCATGAAAACCCTGAAAGAAGTTCCGTCACTGAAGGACTGGTACCAGTTGCATCTCAACGTGGATCTCGAACCGCAACTTCAGGCACCATCGGAGTTCATCGCGAATGCTGCGCCGACTGCCGACTGCAAGGGCCAGTGGGTCAAAGCCTCCATCGCACCAGATGGGAAAAGCTACACGGTCCAGATCGGTCCCGATGGTGAACAGCGTCAGTATAAGACACGCGAACGATAACTGATCGTTGCGAAACAATCCCGGCCGCAAGTATCGATGCTCCACAGAACTGATTGCCGTGACGATTCATGGCAATCAGTTGCCGGTCGATCCATGTTCAGGATCGATTCACGCAACTTCGCGATGCAGAAATAGAATTTCGCCACGCCCAACGGAAACCAGGTCACCGTGATAGAGATCGACACTCGCTTCAAGCAGCGCTGGATCTAAAGAGAATCCTGCATCTTTCAAGGTTCGCAACATCAGCCGCACGGTCTGTGGTCGATAAGTTGATGCGAAACGAAAACTCGGGAGCAATTGGGGAGGATTCGGCCCAAAGAGTGCCAATGTACCTCTTCGCATTCCTGCCCCAGGACGAATGCCGCACTCACCAAAAACAGCAATTGTTCCGGCGATCATGTTGAACCCGAGCATATCGCCGGCCGATCCACCGATGGCGATCAGACCTCGTCGCATCGTCAGTCCAATTTCATTTCCTGCGTTGCCATCGACCAGGATGGTTCCACCTGTCATGCCTTTGGTAGATCCCCGGTACGCTGCTCCGGTCAAATGCCCGGCGTTGCCGCGAATGTGGATCAATCCCTTGCGCATCTCGGCACCGACCCAGCCAGCGGCGTTTCCTTCGACGATGATTCTACCGCCAGCCATCTGACTGCCCACATGTCGGCCAGCATTACCAAGGACTCGTACCTGCCCCTTCTTCATATGCGCACCGATCCAGTGAACACCGGAAAGATTGCCGACGAAATCCATTGCTGCGTCAGTCGGATCGCCTGAAACAGCGAACATTTCTGCCAGAGGAATTCGACGATTGCCGTGGAAGATTTCGAATCGCTCAATCTCAGCCAGCGATTTCTCGCAGACCCAGTCGGGAGTAAGTCCTTCAATCTCCACCGGAACAGACGTTTCCGCGTTGTAGGTCAATGTGATCGCCATGAATCCCGTGATCCTCTAAAATCGTGACCAGTCGTCAGACAAGTTTCGGGACACTAACTCCTCAACGGATTTCACACAATTGTCAGTTTCCGCACTTCACAACGATGCTTCAAAAAAAGGTGCAATTATCCTTTGTGGAGGCAAATCCAGCCGCATGGGACGCGACAAGGCAACTCTGCCTTTCGGCCCGGAACTCATGTTGCAGCGTGTTGTCCGACTGCTTTCAGAAGAAGTTGATTCCTCAGCAATTGTGGTGGTGTCAGCAATGGGACAAATTCTCCCACCACTTCCGCCTGAAATCCGAGTCGCCTGCGATGAAAACCCGGGCCGCGGACCGCTGGAGGGACTTGCCGCCGGCCTGAAAGCCATGCCCGATCACGTAGAAGCAGTTTACGCTACCAGTTGCGACGTGCCGTTGATGGCGACCAGTTTTGTTCGTGCGATGTTTGATCATCTTGGGGAACATGAAATCGCGGTTCCCGTGGAAGGACAGTTTCACCATCCACTGGCTGCTGTTTATCGCCCGCGAATCCTGACGGTTGTGCAGCAACTACTAGCCGCAAATAAACTCCGCCCACGATTCCTGTTTGACGAGGTTCCCACGATCGAAGTGGACGTTGAATCTCTCCGCGTATTCGATCCGACGCTGTCGACACTGATGAACTTAAATCATCCTGAGGACTATGAGAAGGCGTTGGAGCAGTTGGAAAACCGCTCCTAACTACTGACCTTTGTGCGGCGTGCAACTCTTCCCGTGGACGGAGCGACGGGCGTAAGGTACACCCGTCGCTCCCGTCGACGGGATTCTCATCGCCCCAACACGCATCCACTATGCCGCTATTTGCAGTACGTCGCCTTCATGATTCCAAACACAGCACCACCCATTGCTAAGGGAATGGGCATATACGAAAACGGAATGCTTTGCTCGTTCAGGAAGTAAAGAACGCCAGCCGTTCCAATCGTCGCCCAACAGGCAACGATTGCAGAAATCGCGGTTCGCTGCTGAGCTTCCTCGGCGGATAACGGTGCAGACTTGCTTTTGGCTTTCGCAGCAGGTGCGGCCTTCTTTTCCGGCTTGCCACTCTCTCCTTTGGCTGCTTTACCGTTGGACTTGGCGGCAGGTTCTTCAGTCGCCGAGTCTTCGCGCATTCCCGGCGCGTAGTGCTTGGCAATCGCCTGGTTAATCGCTCGAGGCAACGCGAGCACTGCTCGCATCGGCACTCCGCATCGCAGCCGAATTTCATCTTCCAACGCTGGCGAAGGTTCATCAATGCAGGCAACCAGAAGATGCCCACGGTCCTCAAACAACGGCAGGCACTGGTGCTTCTTGACGACTCGACGAGGAATCTGGTCAAGCACATTGTCTTCCGGCAACATGTCTTCCAGATCAACGTAAGGTAAACGCAACTCCACCGCCAGCGCGCGAGTTGCATCGGCGGGCTCAACCAGCTTCATCTGAATCACAGCATCGCGATGATTAAGTCCTCGTGCTTCCGCGAAATGCTCGATCTCAGAAACCTGAGACCGCTTAATCAGACTCTTTGCGATGAGATAGTCGAGCGTCGACTTGGGCTCATCTTCCTCTGTATTGGACGGCTCTCGCCCCAGCGACAGATCGTATTCGTGCTTTCCGTCCGGATCTGTCAGGCAGAGCATGGCCTTAGCCATCTCGTTCAGCAATTCCTGCGAACGAAGGAGATACTGCCCGGTCGAATACTTTCGCACATGCCCGTTGAGCTTGCGATAATTGCCTCGGATCTTCTCCACGTCGTCTTCGAACATAACCAGACGCAACAACGTATAATAATCCGGCGGACGATCTCCTTCCGGAATTCCAAGCCATTCCTTGTAGACGTCGATTTCAGACACGCAATTGACTCCCCTCGGCAGTTTCAGATCTCAGGACGGCGAAAGTATACTCTTCGCACGGTGTGCGTAAACCGGCCCAGTGTTAAAACGGGAAACGAGCATCGATCTCCGCATGCGAAAGGTCGCAGAGAAATCTCGAAAGCCGATCCACCATAACTTCCATCAACTGCCGCCCCTTTTCCGCGGTTGCCGCGTGAGGATTTCCGGCTCCGGTGTTCGTTGTCAGAAGATGCCACGGCCGAGTAATCGAGACCCAGCCATTATTGACGGCTTCCAGACGCGTTTCCGCGGTCAACCCATCATCGGCGGCCAGACTTCCATCCGGATGCTGTGCGACAAGGTGGCCAAAGTAGGCAAGTCCCAGCGAGGTCTCAACTTCCCCAGCGTGATCGTCCGCCTCCTGAAAAATCGTCTTCTTGACGTCGGCGGTCAGGCCGCGAAACCAGTCACACAGAAACAATTGCACGGATGTCTTGCCATGCAACTCCCTCAGCAGCGGCTTAAACTCGTTCCCGCCATGACTATTCAAGATCAACAGCTTTCGAATGCCATGTCCTTCCAGAGATTCCACAAGATCCTGAATCACTCGCGCCAGCGTTGAAGGATTCAGATTCATCGACAAGCGGCATTGAGACTGATTCGTTTCGGTGCCATACGGAATCGTCGGCAGCAGGACCACCTTGGCTCCTCGCTTCCATGCGGCATCGCACGACCGGATTCCAATCGCTTCCGCCTCGAACGTGTCAGTCCCGTACGGCAAATGCAGATTGTGAGGTTCTGTGGCCCCCATCGGCAACACGGCCACCTGATACTCACACATCTTGACATGTGCGTAATTCGTTTCCGCCAGGATCCACGGACGCATCAATCTTCTCCGACAGAAATGTTCTCGTTCACGACTCAATCACCAAGCATCATAGCGGAACAGCGGGCAACGCAATGATCTCCCGCGCCAGAGAAGTGACATTTCTGCGGCTGCGTTGTTCCAGTCTCGACCTTGGACTGCTGCAGCCTGCTGCCGCTTTCCGATCCATAGCCTGCTGTGGATCACAGCTCTGGAGCTAAACAAAGATCTAACCCACGGTTTGGCAGCAGGCTGCCTGCACGAAAGCGGCAGCAGGCTGCCGCAGTCCAAGGGGCACGAGATCCCTCGCTTCGATCACGCAGTTGTATGTCAGTCAGAAGTTGAAATGGTAATGGATATACAATTTATTTGACTTTGAATCTACAGCGACGACGTACAGCGGGCCTTCACCCCCAGCAAGCGAGTGTGAGCACGCAAAGTACTCGACGTCCACTGGACTGGTTGGCCACCATCCGGACACACGCGAGTTAACTTCCGATTGAATCCGGGTTGCATCACTGGACGGAATGGTCTTTAAGTCCACCGCGGTTGCGACAACCTTGAGCAGTGGGACGGAGAGCGGAACTCTGCAAACTGCGGTGATATCAACCCAACCGGGTTTTCCGCGAAGCAAACAAACCTGAAATTGAGTAACATCAAGGTCTGCGTCCTTGATTGCTCGATGAATGTCGCGAATCGGCTCGGGCCAATCAGCGATCACAGGTAATGGTCCGACTGCGGTGGTATCACGCCAAGCGTAGTCAACATACACTTTTAGAATCAATGGCGAGATCAGGACCAGACCGACCCAGAGGAGAAAAGCTTTGTCTGACCATCCCATCTTCGTCATATCTGCCTCAACATATCGCGACTGAAGAACTTTGTATCAGGCGTTTAGCGAACGTTGAGATGTTGAGATGTTGAGATGAACTTCATCGCATTGCTAACTTAACACAAGGCTAACTCAGCCCACGGTGGGATCAATTTCAGTCACTCTGCGGCTGCACCAAGCTTACCGATGTCGGCTGAGCTTGTCACCCGACACTCAGGAACTCACGGTGACCGGAACCTTAAAGAAATCCCCAACTCCGAGCGGTTTGGCAGCAGGCTGCCTGCACGAAAGCGGCAGCAGGCTGCCGCAGTCCAAGGAGGACCTTGCGCGTGTACCCCTTTCAACAATCCGATATCATCAGCCACCCGCTTGAGATGGCTCCTGACCGAACAAGGCCCATGCCCAATGAGATTTTGCCTTCACCTGACAACACTGATCTTTATACTCATTTCGAGTGTGACTTCAGCCGCCGAAAGCCCGAACATTGTCTGGATCAGCTGCGAAGATATCAGTCCTCAATTGGGCTGCTATGGTGACTCCACGGCCACGACGCCGAACCTCGACAAGTTCGCCGCCGAAAGCACTCTGTTTACACACGCCTTTTCCTGCCATGGCGTTTGCGCACCAAGTCGCACGGGGATCATCACAGGGATGTATCCAATTTCGTTGGGTGCCAATCACATGCGATCAAAGGCCGTTTTGCCGGATCATGTGAAGCTCTTCCCACAGTACTTGAAGGAAGCTGGTTACTACTGCACAAACAACAGTAAGACAGACTACAACCTCGTCTGGAATCAGAAAGCAGTCTGGAATGAGTCTTCCGGGAAAGCTCACTGGAAGAATCGCCCGTCAAAGGAAACGCCCTTCTTTGCTGTCTTCAACCTGACGATGACTCACGAAAGCAAAGTCTGGCCAAAGGGCTGGATTGATGTCGTCAAAGATCTTCCTGAATCGCAGCGCCACAAGGCCGAGGACATGATTCTTCCTCCGCTTTATCCTGATACACCCGCCGTTCGAGAAGACCTCGCGCGATTGGCGGACATTATTACCGTGATGGATCAAGAGGTGGGAACTCTGCTGCAGGAATTATCAGACGCCGGCCTTGTAGAGAACACGATCGTGATGTTTTGGTCCGATCACGGCAATGGACTTCCTCGCTCCAAACGCTGGACATACGACAGCGGGTCTCATGTCCCGTTGATAGTTCGAGTTCCAGAAAGCCTGCGCGAGCAATATCAGGCAGCCCCTGCCGGAACACACGACGACCGAATGGTCAGCCTGATTGATCTCGGGCCAACTGTCTTAACCGTCGCCGGAATTCCAACACCAGCAAATATGCATGGCAGCTCGTTTCTGGCTGACCGCAGGAACAAAGGCCCCGAGTTTATTCACGGGGCTCGTGATCGTCTGGACGAACGTTTCGACATGGTGCGTACGGTTCGCAGTCGCACTCATCGATACGTCAGAAATCTGATGCCCTGGCGCCCGGCGCTGCAACACGTGGCCTATGGCGAACAGAACGAGATCCTGCGCGACATGCGACGACTCCTGGCTGCGGGTGAATTAGCCCCGAAAATTTCACAATGGTTCGATTCTCCTCGAGCGGCTGAAGAGCTTTACGATCTTGAAGCCGACCCGTGGGAGTTGGTCAATCTGGCGGATGATCCCGCTCACAAAGCCACGCTGGAAACACTTCGAACAGAATGTGATCGCTGGCAGGTCGAAGTCCGAGATGTTCACCTGCTACCCGAGATCATGCTGGATGAAGCTGAACGTGAATACGGCTCTCGCTGGAAGACTTTTCAGGGCGAAGAAGGAAAGCTTCGAATTCAAAGATTGCTGGAAGCTGCAAAACAAACGTCGCATCTCGACCCAATAACAGCAAAGGCGGTTTCCGGTCAGCTCGACAGCGATCCAGCCGTCCGCTGGTGGCAGCTCACGTTGCTGGCTCGTGCGGGAAATGCGGAACAGTTTGCGGATATACTGAGTAAAGAAATTCGTTCATCGAATCCCGCAATTCACCTGGCCGCAGCAGCAGGCTTGGCACGAGCCAACAGGACAGAAGATGCTGCTGCTGCCTTCAAGGCTCTGATCAAATCCGAAAACACATTTGTCCGCCATGCAGCGATGCTGGAAATCGATGAAGCCGGTGAACAGATCATCAACGCGGTGCGAGACGATATCACGGCTGGGCCCGACGAAGAGTATGTTCGTCGCTTGTATGAACATGCGACGAAGTCAGAATAATTCAGTGGCCAGACCAACCGATTCCTTTTCCGATTTTGAGTCTCTGATGTCTCCATTCTCGCAACTCCGCCCGCGTCGAAGAATCACCGGGATGTCAGCAGTGCTTCTGCCGTTTCTTGCTTCCGGTGAAGTTGACTGGAGTTCATTCGAAGCTCATGTCGCCCGCACTTGTGACGCTGGTCTTTCACCCGCAGTCAACATGGACACGGGCTACGTCAACCTGCTGGATGACTCAACGCGGCTGGAAGTCCTGCGGAGAACTCAGGCTGTGACCGCTGGTCGGATGTATGTTGCCGGAGCATTTGTGAAAGATGCGCCGGGGAGCACTTTCAATATATCTCTGTACAGCCAAAGAATGGACGAAATTCAAAAGCATGGCGGCACGCCAGTGATCTTTCAGTCATACGGACTGACACAGCAAGCAGACGCCGACATCATCAACGCTTATTCCCAAATTGGTAAAGCCTGCGACAAGTTCATTGGCTTCGAGCTGGGAACGATGTTCGCTCCCTTTGGACGAATCTACAGCGAACAGGTCTATCGCGGACTCCTGCAGATCCCTCAATGCCTCGGCGCTAAACATTCCTCGCTGCAGCGAGAACTCGAATGGCAAAGACTGAAATGGCGGGATGAGATTCGTCCCGACTTTATGGTTCTGACCGGCAACGACCTGGCGATTGATATGGTCGTGTACGGCAGCGACTACCTGCTGGGCCTCAGCAGTTTTGCACCGGATTTGTTTGCCAAACGAGATGCCATGTGGGCTGCGGGCGATGCGGATTTCTTCCAGTTGAATGATGTCCTGCAGTATCTGGGATTCTTCGCATTTCGAGTTCCGGTCCCCGCCTACAAACATTCAGCCGCCATGTTTCTGTATCAACGAGGCTGGCTAAAGACGACTTTGACGCATCCTCAGAGCCCCGTACGGCCCGATAGCGACATGCCGATTTTGGCAGAGATTCTCGCTAAATTGGGGCCGTGGCTGAATTAATGCGATCAGTGCACTGAGAATCTTTCCGGTTCATCGTTCGAGAATTTCCGCAGGATGTTTCACGTGGATGACAACGGTAGAGTGGATCGATAAACTCCCCGCCTCTCGCGATTCTGCGAGTTCCCACACATGTCACTGTTTTAGCGGGTAGAGATCGTGGCGGTTATTGTTCAGAAGTTTGGCGGCACCAGCGTTGCGAATGCCGGGAAAATTCGTCAGGCAGCTCAGCGGGCCGTCGATGCCAAACGCAAAGGTTACGACGTTGTCGTTGTCGTCAGCGCACGAGGTCACAAGACAGACGAACTCGTCGACCTCGCGGCGGAAATCACAAAAACGCCACGGCCACGCGAGATGGACATGCTGCTCTCCACGGGCGAACAGGAATCCGTTGCGCTCATGGCAATGGCCGTCCATGAACTGGGCGAAGAAGCCATCAGCCTGACCGGCGCGCAGATCGGTGTTTTGACCGACACGACACACACCAAAGCCCGTATCGTCAGCATCTCAACTCAGCGAATGCGCGAACTGCTGTCCGCAGGAAATATCGTCATCGCGGCCGGTTTCCAGGGCGTGGACTCAAACATGAACATCACTACGCTGGGACGTGGTGGCAGCGATACAACAGCCACAGCGCTGGCGGCCGTGATGAATGCGGAACTTTGTGAAATCTACACCGACGTCGAAGGGGTGTTTACAACTGACCCGCGTCTCGTGTCATCCGCACGAAAGGTCGAGCGGATTTCTTACGATGAGATGCTGGAACTCGCCAGCCTTGGCGCCGGCGTGATGCACTCCCGATCGATCGAGTTCGCGAAGAAGTATCGCGTCCATCTACGAGTTCGCCCATCGTATTCCGATGGCCCAGGGACATTGATTGCTCCGGAGGCCGACGGTGTCACGTCGATTGTCAGCGGCGTCGCATTTGTTCGTAATGAAGCGTTGATTAGTCTCGTTGGACTGCCCGATCAGCCTGGTGTCATGAGCGGTCTCTTCACCGCGCTCTCGTCAGCCAAGATTCCGGTCGACATGGTTGTGCAGAATGTCGCTCGAGAAGGCTATGCCAACGTTTCCTTCACTGTGGCGGAAGACGAACTTCCGGCAGCCATGAAGGTCGTCCAGGTGACCGCGCAAAGTCTCGGCGCACAGGAAGTCACGACTCAGACAGGCTTGTCAAAGGTCTCCATCGTCGGTCACGGGATGCAGTCACATACCGGCGTGGCGGCGCGGATGTTTCAGGTTTTGGCTAAGCATTCGATCAATATCAAAGTGGTCACCACCAGCGAGATCAAGATCTCCGTGTTGATCGATCGCGAACGTTGCAGCGATGCAGTGCTCGCTGTGCATGAAGGATTTGAGCTTCACCAGGCTAGCGCGTCATTGCCTCAGGTCGGCTATGTGGCCACAAGTCGCCGCAACGGAGCCAGCGAGGCGTCGCAAGCCGCTGTCGCTGATGACATCGTATCGCGCCTTGAAGGGATGGAAAGTATCCTTGTCAGCGACGTCTCTGCTGACATGAATCAGTCGCGAGTAACCCTCAGTAACCTGCCTGACGAATCCGGGATTGCGGAAGACATTTTCACAGCCATTGCCGAAGGCGGTGTCCTTGTCGACATGATTGTTCAGAACGTTGCTCGCGACAATCGCGCCACCATCTCTTTCACTGTGCCGTTTGGTGATCTGGATCGATCATTGCTTCTTCTTCGAGAAGCCCTGGAACGATATGAAGGATCCGCAGTCACTTCTGATCGACACATCGGCATGCTGACGATCGCAGGAATTGGGCTTCGCAGCCACACGGATGTGGGCCGACGAGTCTTCCGGACGCTGGGTGACAACGGCATCAATGTGCAGATGATTAATACGAGCGAAATCAAATTGAGCATAGTGATTTCCGCATCCGAATGTGATCGGGCTCTTCAGTTGCTCCGAGCAGAGTTTGGTTTAACCTGACAGGGATGAAAACGTGATGAAGCGCATCGGGATTTTGACAGCTGGCGGTGACACTCCCGCTCTCAACGCAACAATCTATGGCGCTGTCGAGCGTGCGAATGCCCTGAAGATCGAACTGATTGGCCTGCAGCGAGGTTATGCGGGATTGCTGGATAGTCGAGTTCCGCATGTTTATCTGAATCCACTCTTCACGGCAATTCCGGAACTGGATCCGTGCAAAGGAGGAACTCTGCTGGGCTCCTCACGCACTTACCTCGACGCAACAGTCGTAGATCACCTTGAACTGGTGGCGGCTCACGTTAAAAAGCTCAAACTCGACGGTCTCATCTGCATCGGCGGCGACGGCACGATCAATGGCATGCAGCCCATCGCTGAAATTCTGCCTTGTGTGCTCGCTCCGAAAACAATCGATAACGATCTTGGCCTGAATTACATCGACGAACCCAACGAGTGGATTCACGCACCCAAAGCAGGCGGTGGCTTCATTGAGAAACGTGTTCCGACACGAGACACAATGCGGCTGGACGACATCATTAATTACGCGACCCCGGGCTATGCGACGGCGGTTTTCGTGGTCGCACAATCTATTGAGCGATTGCGGACGACAGCCGAAAGTCATCGACGCATCGCTATCGTGGAAGTGATGGGACGACAGTCGGGATACATCGCTCTTGGCGCGGCCTATGCCCAGCCGGATATCATTCTGATTCCGGAAGTACCGCTGGACCTGAATCAGCTGACAGCTCGAGTCACGCAGCTCTACGACCTGCAGAAGCATGCTGTGATTGTTGTCGGAGAAGGCGTTCGTGACGCCGATGGCAGAGAACTGGGTGCAGCCATGCCGACTTACGATCCCGCTGGCAATATTCGTTACAGCGGAGCCGGTGACACTCTCGCCGACATGCTGGCGAAGTCGATGGGTGACGACGTTTTCCTCGAGATGCGTTCCTTCGAACCCGCTTCTTCCAACATGTTCACTCGAAAAATTGGACATACGCAGCGAGGCGGCCGCCCGATCCTGTTCGATCGCTTCCATGCTTCCCAGCTTGGCGGCAAGGCAATCGATTTGCTGGCGTCAGGCGAATCCAATGAAATCGCGACAATTCAATATAACAGCGACAAAGGCTTCACTCTGAGTTCGATCGTGGCCAACAAACTGCGGGATCAATGGGGTGAGATTCACCCTCGCGAAGTCCACCCGTCAATGTACGATGCGCATCGCATGCAGCTTTCAGAGTTCGGCATGGACTATCTGAAGCCGATCTTTACCAATGCGATTGGACTTGATGACGTGGAAGCGATCCGCACGCAAATGTTCAGCGCCGGAAGCCTCAGCAATCGCTACCAGAGTGTGAATACCGACATCCGAAAACGTATTCGTTACGTTTGAGTATCCGGACGAACTGAACACCCCCAAGTGCTTGTCAGCGGCAGAGCGGTATTGCTCGATTGACTCAATCGTTTAACCCAAGCCGGAGGCGTCATCGTGAGATTTCGCCGAAGCCTGCGGCTTGCCGTTAAACGATTCATTTCTTCTTAACCTTCTTCGGCACCGTTTTCGCAGACTTCGTACTTTTCTTCACAGCTTTTTTTGCAGCAACTCTTGCTGTTTTCTTCACAGGCTTATTCGCCGCGGACTTCTGCAGTTCGTCCTGATATCTGGCAACAAAATCTTTTGCTGTGACGTTTCGAATCACGCCTGCAATGACATCGAGGGCAACGTCTTCCAGCTTCCTGAATCGAATACAACTCTTCCCCATGTCCAGCTTCTTGCCGGTCCTGAGCCAGGCACTGCGGAATTGTTCTTCAGACTGCCCCATGTAGATGCACATCAGATAAACCGCCATGTGATTCTTCTGCGACGCCACGCTCACAAACGGCAGAGGCTGCCTGGGATCGCAATGGTATCCGTCAGGGAAAATGCGGTGCGGAACGTAGTAGCCAATCATTCCATACTGAATCCCCTCTTCGAAATCCTTGTCGAGGTTCTTCAGAATCATACTTCGAATCGCCGAGAGAGCGGCTCGTCGATCTTCAGGCAGTTCTTTAAGATACTGCTCAACCGTCGTCGCTTTACTTTGCATTTCCGACTCTCCGTTCCCAGAACTCTGTTCATAGGGTAGTTGACAATAGCTGTTGGCCTCATCACGATCTTAATCACGTGACACAAATCGACCAACAGAACACATCCGCCTGCTTACAAAAATTAGAATGCCTCAGCGGCGACGCCTGACGCGGAATCTTATGCCTTCGGAGCCAGAATCGATCCATCTTGCGAATGTCACGCTCGTCAAAGAGCAGCGATCCCGCGTGCGCGACCTGCAGGGATTTCGCAAGGGGCATCAAATACCGACCGAGTCCACAGAACACACCAACAGCTTTGTCGGCCGAATTGCTGCTGAAGATCTGGCGGCCGATCTGGAAACTCGCTTTGCCGACTTTCGAAAACTCCTGAAGTTCAAACGCGTCGATCTGCAGGTCACCGATCCTGAATCCGGAGCCGCGATGATTTCGACGCCATGGTTCGACTATCAGATCATCGCCTCGATTGCTCCCGATGACCCCTCCGAGGTCCTTTGGCGTCGCCAGGTGGCAGAATTTCGTTCGCCCGCTCAGATCTTTTCTTCGGCGTTCTCTTCGGTCTTCGGGAATCTGTTCGACACGGTAGAGTTGCTGCCTCCGGCGGCCATCGATCTGGCAGACTTCATTGATCAAATTGAAGAACGAGGTCTGGACACGGTGACTCTGGATTACGATCGAAACACAACATGGTGTCATGTGTCCCTGAAAGGCATCCCGGGACAAGTGCGTCTAACAGCCGACCGTGTTGCCCTCGTCGTTTCGCAGCCTCAATCACCCACGAAACTGCTGGAAGCTTTCGTGCAGGTTCGCTCTCATTTCTCCGGGATCAATTACTTCTGATCAAATCAGGGCAGCAGCCCACGCTCGCGCATTTCCTGTATGTTATCCGGCGCACTGGAGAGAACTTTCTCTGACGCATAGCGGAAGACGGCAAATCGACCCAGTTCTGCGGGAGCAGACAGAATTCCCACCTGATTTTCTTCTTCCGCATCCATCTGCTTGTTCAACTTCGCAACCGCCTCTTCAACGGTATCCGTCACAATTCGATCCGGGCCTGATTCATTGGCCAGCTTGAGATTCGAGAAGGCCGCCGTGCGAGACATCAGAAAACTGATCAGCCCTGTGTCTTCATGCTCCTCAAAGAAATCTCGCAAATCCGGATGCATGCTGTCAGGAGTAATGATTCTTGCGCGGCTAATAGTCACCTTGCCTTTGCGAACCTTCACCAGTCGGTCACCTTCGTCTGATGAGGTGACAAGATAATAGGGCAGTTCGGAATCTCCGAATGTGAACAATCCATACTCCGCCGATCGTTCGATACGTACGGAACTCCACGCGTTTTTGAATCGCTGAAACTGCTCAAACTCGTCAAACAAAGACATCCTCGAATCTCTCAGAGAACTCATCACAAGACTTACGAAACCCGAATGTTCGCTCCAAACACGCCAAAGTCAAACAACGCCGCCGCGTTTTCAACTCTGAAGCCTGTTGAAGGCTGCAAATCATGATCTGTTCCCCGAAGACAAAAAGCAGAAAACAGATTCGCCTAGTAAACGCGTGCCTCAAGATAATGGCATCGCAACACTCGTTCCCGCGTCCAAACGAGACAGCACAAATTGATCAGTTTGAGCCAAATTAACCACGAAGACTGCTGCCAGGCCTCAACCAGGTCCGACGCTCCAAACGCAGCAAAGAGCGCACTGTAGCAAAGTTCGATTCGTGATCGGCGATGTCGCAGGAATCTCAGAAGCACCAATGAGGAGAAGACCATCCACACCAGCCCTTCCAGTATGTTGAACCAATGGTAACAGGCAGAGAATCCAAATGGTTCTTCAGCGTCATAGGTCCACCAGATTCGAACAAATACGATTTCGAACAGATTTGCCATCGCGGCGAAGCCTGACAGAACTGCGCACTGGAATTCGATATGGTCCAAACGCAGAACCGCGATCAAGATCCGTCGGTGCTTGCTGACTTTTCCGCAGCAACCTCAACAAGTCGGTATTCATTGTTCATAGACCGGCAGATTTCAGTCGTTCGGCAATTCCGTCGGAACTCAAGCACAATGGAGACCGGAGTTTTCTCGAACGGCAGCCGTTCGCATCTGCTTGATCGACGCTGCATTTCGGATGCCTTACACTCAGTCTCCATCTCTCGCTTTTGGCAGACATGGTGCTTTGCATTTCGGAATTGTGCTTTGCGTCTTTTCTACATCGCTTAACGGCAAGCCGCAGGCGACTGCGATATCAAATACAGTCGCCCCCGGCTTGCCGTTAAACAAGAAGTCAACTCGCTTGTTCCAGCCACTGCCCACAATGCGACACACTGCTTTCAGGCAATGATAAACCCGCTAACGATCCGGAATTCATTACCCAAGTTCCAACCACTCGCTGATACAGGTTCGTGATGAAGATTGAGCACCTTGCGTTCAACGTTTCAGATCCATTGGCTTTTGCTCGATGGTATGTCGAGCATCTTGGGCTCACGGTGAAACGCCGAATAATTGACCCACCATATGTTCATTTCCTAGCCGACGACAGCGGGACAGTGATGCTGGAAGTGTACGGGAACCCGGATGCCCCAAAGCTTGATTTTCCGAACGTCCAACCGCCGGCTTTGCATGTGGCTTTTCTCTCAGCAGACCTCACAGCCGACGTAAAGCGACTCGTCACCGCTGGAGCTTCCGTTGTTGCAGACGTTCATACGTTGCCAACAGGAGACACGTTCGCCATGTTACGAGATCCATGGGGCCTGCCACTTCAACTGGTCAAACGCCTCACACCGATGATCTGATGGGCCGTTAGGTTCAGAACTGATTTTCCAGATGTCCAGTTTGCGCCCTTCTCAGCCCCAACTAACGACGGAAATCCAGCGTTGGAGAGACGACTGGATTGCACGCGATGGTGAGGAACGTCTGCTTCGCGTGCGATGGCTATGGAATGCAGAAGAAGCGGCCCTTCAGAACGTTTGTGTTCGTGAACAAGGAGGAACAGTTCTCGATATCCGCCCCTGTTCGAACAGTGAACTGACAAACGTTCTGCCTGTTGTGCTGATTCCACCGCTTGTGAATGCTCATACGCACCTTGAATTCTCTGCGCTGCCGGAACCATTTGAACCAGCTTTGCCGTTTCAGAGCTGGATTCAATCGCTGATGAAGTGGCGTGGCAGTAACGGTACGACGGTGGCTGAATCCATCCGAGGCGGACTTGCTGAATCGATTGACTCCGGGGTCGGGCTGATCGGCGAGATCTCAACCAACGATGATATGGCGTTGTTGTCAAATCAACAGTTCCCGAATCAACGAACATCGTGCGTCGCATTTCGAGAACTGATAGGGCTCAGCTCGGCGCGAGTCCAACAACAACTCGAACTCGCGGAACGTTTTCTGACGGCTCCTCCGGTTGCTGGAGTCCACAGAGCACTGAGTCCACATGCTCCTTATACGGTGCATCCCGATCTACTGGAACAAACCGTGGCTCTCGCTGGTAAGCACCATATTCCGGTGGCCATGCATTTAGCGGAAACAACCGATGAACTGGAATTACTGGAATCCGGGACCGGGCGATTTCAGACATTTCTTTCATCGATGGGCTTGTTCGATCCGAAGCAGTTTCCCGGAGGCCGCTGCATTCTCGACCTGCTGAAGGTTCTCAGCTCTGCGTCCAAAGTGCTGGCTGTGCATGGCAACTATTTCACGGATGAGGATCTTACTTTTCTTGCGCATCATCAGAACATCACGACTGTCTATTGTCCTCGAACACATCATTTCTTTGGTCACACTCCTCATCCATTTCGCAAACTGCTCAGTGCCGGATGCAAAGTTGTGCTCGGCACCGACAGCCGCGCGTCGAATCCGAACTTAAGTATTTGGCGAGAACTTCAGCACGTCGCCAGACTGGCCCCGGATTTGTCGCCCGGACAACTGCTGGCCATGATTACGACGCATGCCGCAGAGGCCATGCAGTGTGAGACGGCAAAGTTTCGAATCCGCAAACATCAGCCTTTCTCCCCGGTTTTTCTGCTCACAGGGAACTCCGGCGATAAACTTCCGGAGTTGATCAGAAATCCTCAGACCATTCCATGGCGTCCATCTTTCGATCAAACTTCGTACATCTTGCCCCCACATCAGGAATCCTCAGGTCGTTCCAATGAAGAATGAATTTATTGCGGTTCAGTTCGAACTGCTTGCAGATCTTCTCGAAATCCAGGGCGCCAATCCGTTTCGAATTCGAGCATACCGCAATGCAGCGAGAACGATCTCATCGACATCGGAATCACTCAGCGACCTTGTGATAGAAAAGCAGGATCTGACACAGTTCGCTGGCATCGGAAAAGATCTGGCCAAACAGATTGAAGAGATCACCACCAAGGGACAGCACTCCGCGCTTGAAGAACTGCGGAAACAAATCCCCGGCGGTGTTCTCGATATGCTGCGAATTCCCGGCGTGGGCCCGAAGAAGGTTTCAGTCTTCTTCAACGAGCTGGGTCTTAAATCGCTGGAAGATTTGAAGGCCGCCTGCGAAGCCGGAAGACTTTCCAAGCTGAAAGGCTTCGGAAAAAAGACAGAAGAGTCCATCCTGGCCAACATCGCGATGGCGACTGAACACAGCCAAAGAGCATCAATCTCTGACGCTCGGGCCGCCGCAGAGCTGATTGTTGAAGATCTACAGAAGCTTAAGGAAATCGGACAGGTGGCCGTGGCGGGCAGTTGCCGTCGTCGCAAAGAAACCTGTGGTGATCTCGATATTCTTGCGACCTGCTCCGACTCCGGTCCGCCGATGGATTGCCTCGCGGCTCATCCACTCGTGGATTCGGTTCTCCAGCGCGGCGAAACCAAACAGCGTGTTCGCCTGAAAACCGGGATGGAACTCGACCTGCGAGTCGTTCCTGAAGAATCCTTTGGCGCGGCGATGCAGTATTTCACGGGCTCGAAAGAACATAATGTCGTTGTGCGGCAGCGAGCCAAGGATCTGGGACTGAAGCTGAACGAGTACGGCGTCTTCCGCGATGACGTTCAGGTCGCAGGCCGAACAGAAGAGGACGTTTACGCGGCAATTGGACTTCCGTGGTTTCCTCCGGAGCTTCGTGAGAATCGGCGTGAGTTTGAATGGGCCGATGCCGGCAAACTTCCCGAGCTTGTGACGATTGCCGATATCAAGGGCGATCTGCACATGCATACGACCGCCTCAGATGGGGCCGCGACAATCGAACAGATGGCAATTGCCGCGCGTGATCGAGGTCTGAAGTACATCGCCATCACAGATCACAGCAAACGCGTCTCCATGGCCAATGGGCTGGATGCAAATCGCCTACGGAAACATTGGGAAGAGATTCGACGAATCCGTGAGACTATCTCCGGCATCGAAATTCTTTGCGGGATCGAATGTGACATTTTGGAAGATGCCACGATGGATCTTCCCGATGATGTTCTCGCCGAAGCCGACTGGGTAATCGCCGTTCTGCATTACGGCCTCAAGCAGCCGGGCGATCAGATCATGAAACGCCTCATGACAGCGGTGACGAATCCTCACGTGGATATCATCGGTCACTGCTCCGGTCGCATGATTGGCCGACGAGAAGGCGCGGATATCAATTTTTCAGAGCTACTGAAAGCCGCCGCCGACAATCAGGTGATGATGGAAATCAATGCTCACCCGAGTCGACTTGATCTTGATGATATCCATGCTGCAGCGGCCAAAGATCTGGGTATCCCGATTGTGATCAGCACAGACTCACACAGCGTCAATGGCTTTGAGGTTCTTGAATACGGTGTCGACCAGGCTCGCCGCGCGGGGCTGACCAAAGACGATGTCGCGAATACTCGAACGCTGCAAGAGTTTCGCAAACTGCTGAAGTCGTCTTAATGCAGACATCTCGCTCCGCCGAGATGCTGCCTTGAAGTTTGCACCAGATCAACCAGAACCGGCAACAAATATGAACGCAGCGGGCTGCATTTCCAACGTTGCGATCGGGCTTGGAGAATGCCGCCAGAATGAGAAAAAGATCATCTCATGGTGCGAGAGGGATCAATCGCGAACGCAAAGAATTCCCAACCGCTATTCTGCGATACCCATCCCTACCTGCGCTCACTATGTTTCAACTGTTGCCTGAGCTTCCAGCAGCAGCAGTCGCGTACTGATTTTCTCTGCCGAAATCCCGAAGCAGTGCGACACCGCAAACCGGTACTCCTGCAACTGCGGAGCATAGTGATTGCGTTTATTTTCGATCCACTGATCCCTCGGGCCAACCAAGCGATCTGTTTTAAAATCTACGATATCAGCAGCAACTGGTCGCCCGTTCTCATAAAGCAGCACGAGCCGATCGATCGTCCCCTGAACCAATTCACCATCGTGCAAAAGCACAAACATTCTTTCTCGTTCGACCTTCAAGTTGGCAGAACCTGCTTCGATCTGTGCTCGATGAGAAGCAAACACCCGCGCATCGCCTCCCGAGGTCGCGTGGAACAACCTTCGAACTCCGGCCACCTTCAACATCTTTCGAAAATCAGGCAGCAGTCGCTCAACAACTCTCTCAGACACTGTTAGGTCCGCCGCTCGCTGACGGAGGCTGGCTTCATCGGGTTCAGGACGAGATTCATCCAGCCATTCGATACATTCGAACCACGCATGAATCACAGATCCTCGAGTCCGCGCATCGACGGTTGGAGGACCACCATGACGAGGTTCCGAGTCCACAGCATCAGCCGTTTTTTCCCGGCGAGCGATCGATACAGTAACTTCAGGTAGATACAGCCGCGTTTCGTCGTGCCGCGAGGGAGCTCGACGATGTAGCCCACGTCGGCGTCCGTCGTGCATCGCTGACAGCCGAACTTTCGGTACAAGGACCTTGGCCGCTCGACTTTGATAAGCCTCCTGTTCGAGCATTCGAGGAATCTGATGAAACCATTCTGGATCGCCTGTCTGATAAATCACGGTCGAAGGCGGTGCCTGATTTCCTCCGGCCAACGCCGCCATCAGCAATCCAGCATAAGTCTTCGGAGGTTTATCTCCCATGACCGGCGGCGCGAGGAGATGCATCGCATGCTTGGCGCGAGTCAACGCGACGTAGAACAGACAGAGACTCTCGGAAACTTGTCTGGCGACGGTATCATCAAACGCCTGCTGCAATGAAACCGGCAATAGAGGACGCAGTGTTTTTCGGCTCCACACGCAAACTCGATCGGGAGCCTCGCCGGCATCAGGTCCCGTGAAGGCCGCCTGAGGACTCTGAAACAAAGCCCCATCGATCTCTGGCAAAACCACGATATCAAACTCCAGCCCCTTGCTCTGATGAATCGTCATCACTCGCACTGGAGCCGGCTCAGACTTCTGAAACTTACTGTTCTCCAACAACCGGACGAAATCGCAGGGATTCAAAGACCCACTGTTATCGAACAACCATCCCTGAGCGACAACCTGCTGCAATCGCAACACATCGCGAGCACTGCAATACGACTGAACTGATTCAGAAAGCCATTGCAAAGTGCGGCCGTAACCGTCGTCCATGAGACGCCCCCGCAACATGGCGGCCACTCGAGTTCCCTCGCGGAGATCTCGCCAGCGAGTCAGGCCAATCACTGCCGCAAAAGGCGTCTGAGCCACGTGATAACGAGAAACCTGACACGAAGGGTGCGACGTCATATGCAACAGTGATAACAGCGCGAGCACGGCAGGGCTGTCTGTCGGCGGAGTTCCGCCTTCTTCACTGGCCGGAACATTCAGAAGTGAAAGCTCATGTACCAGTCGAGCCACCGTGCTGTTCTTTCGAGTCAGCACGCCAATCTCAGCTCCGGGCGTTTCCAGATGCATGTTGCGAATCTGTTCTGCGACCCAGCGAAACCAGGGAACTCTGCGTTCATCCGCCGAGTCACCTTCCATCGTAGGCGAGGTACGAAAACAAACGTAGCCCGGCATGTCTTTGAGAGCTGTCGAATGGTCCGGAAACTCATCCGACCACTTCACACTGGCTGCTGTGTAGTCATCCAGATTATTGTGATTCGTGATGTGCCGGAAGATCTGATTGACCGCTTCCATCACCGGCGGAGAAGAGCGCCGACTTGTATCAAGCTCCGTCGAAGTGATCCCTTCAACCGTCTTTTCCACGGCATCGAAAATCCCGGCAACGCCGCCTCGCCAGCCATAGATCGCCTGCTTCTTGTCACCCACGCAAAAGAAGCTGGATTTCTCACCGTGATGCTGCAGCGACAAGGTCAACCGCTTAAGAATCTGCCATTGATCGGACGAAGTGTCCTGAAACTCATCGAGCAGCAGATTGCGAATTGAACTGTCCAGCCGAAAACTCATCCTCTGTCCGCTCGCCGCACCACCTTGTCGAGCCAGAATGCGCGTCACGTCATTGAATCGCAACCAGCCATGCTCGGCGCGCAGGCGAGTATACTCGCGATCAAATCGCGTCATCAGATTGCGAATCGCCTTCATCTGCAATGAAAGTCGCTCCAGCAATTCGGCCTTGGCGTGGCTTAGCAAACGTTCGTAGACATCAACGATCTCATCGTTCAGAGTCTTGCCGTAATACTTGAGATCACCCGCCAGCACCTTTGCAGCGAGCCCTTTGTCGACGAACTCATCCCACTGTTCGGCATGGAATCGTTCGAGATCTTCGGAGCGAGCCTTGATGAATCGTTTGTCCGTCGGCAGCGGAGCCGCGTAGAGATCTCGCAGAGCCTGATCACGCTCTTCATTAGTCAGACGATTGAGCTTTGGCAGTTTGTTCCATGCTTCGTCATCGGTCAGCAGGAAGAGTTCGTGGTAGTTACTGACGGTGTCATCGATCAGATCTCGCACGCTCCGTTTTGACCGCCCCTTCGCCAGCATCTGCATCAGGTTCTGCGCATCCTGAGGAACATGCTGCGACAGCACCGCATCAATGGACTGCTCACGCAGTTCACGGTCCGTGTGTTCATCAACGATGCTCCAGCCCGGGGGCAAGCCCAGCTCCAGAGTCAAGCTACGAGCGACCTGCTGAAAGAAACTGTCGAGCGTACACACACGCAGTCGATGGAGCTGGCGAGTCACCTCAGACAACAATTGGCTGGACGTTTCCGTCGTGACTACAGCCGGAGCAAGAAACTCACCCAGCTTCTTCGCCTCTTTCGCATCTTCCGCCGCACTGGCCAGTCGCAGCAGAACTCGGCCAAGAATTTCACCCGCGGCTTTGCGAGTAAACGTCGTCGCCAGAATTGTCTCCGGCCGATGTCCCAGAAACAGCTGCCGCAAAAAGTGTCCGGACAGCTGAAAAGTCTTCCCGCTCCCCGCAGATGCTCGAATAAGTTGTTTCATGCGGGAAGTGTAAAGGAAAAACGACCTTAGCTGAAGCTGGGAGCATGACCTCAGGTCGTACCTACAAAACCAGCCGCGTAGCTTGGACATTCTTGCCCGAGATCTTCTGTTTCTGAAGACGACGGGCAGGAATGCCCATCCTACAACGTCACTTGATAATGGGTCGCACGCCGGTAAAGAAACCGATCATCATTTCATCAAAGCTCTGCTGGCCCCAGGTGACTTTGCGAGTTGGATCAGGGTTGTTGGGATTGTCAGCGGAGTTATCAAATGTCGCTGTGCATTTTACGACCGTGCCTTTAGGCATCAGCTTGGGTTCGGAAAACTCATAGCGAAGCTGCCAGTTGAAGTCGTACTTTGGAACATCGAGAAGTGTTTCAGTCGTTCCGTCAGGATATGTCGCATCGTAGCGAAACGCTTTGCCTCGCAGATGCATGTGCGGAGTCAGACTCAGTAGAGTTGTATCTTCGCGAAATCGCTCCTCGGCTGTTACGACATGACTATTGGCACCGGGTGGAATCTGCAGACGCTCGTTCAACGCCTCAAGCCCAACAACTTCGCGAGTCACCTTGTCGGCACTGGTAAACTTCAACCCAATGTAGCTTCGATCAGTTTGCTCGGTGCCGTTTGGCGTGTAGTGCAGCTCAAATAGAATCTGAGATCCTGCGGGCACTCGCATGGCCGCACCGTCCGGGAAAATCAGTGGCGAAGTGCCAGGTGCATATCCAATCAGCATTTTGCCGAGGCTGATATTCTCCTGCCCCGGAACCAGCAAGAACGCGATGATGTGATGCACAACCTCGGGGTTCTCCGGTCGAGCTTCCGCAGCGGTTACATAGACATCTTCCGTAAAACCCGGATCAACTTTGAAGTATTGATACTCCACGACTCCGGTTGCTGAGACGGTGAAGGGTTCATCACGAATCACGATGACCTTGTCAGGCTCCGGCATGCGCCAGCCTTTGACGAACGATGGAGCTGGGGGCAAATCTTCCTGATTACCTTCCGGACACCCATTTTCAATCCAGGTCAGGATTGTGGTCTTCTCTTCCGCAGTCAGCCGTGAGTCATTTCGGAAATGACCGTACTCCGGATTTGCATTCCAGGGCGGCATGCGATCTTCACGAATCACTTCGGCGATTGTCGCCTCCCAGCCGATCGAGTCCTGATAACTCGTCAGCGGAAACGGAGCAATCTCGCCCGCGCGATGACACTCGACACATCGCTGATTGAAGATTGGTGCAATGTGTTTGGAATAAGTCACATCACCGTACGGCTCGATGTTTTTCTTCCGGCCGATAACACAACCTACCGCAGGAGTCTTCGCAACAACCGGATCTATTCCCTTGAGAAGATTCTGAAGGGAATCTTCAAGATCATTATTGGTCGCAGTCTTTCGAATGACTCCGATCCCATACTGATCATCGATCCGACCCTGGTAACGAATCCGTCTCTGCTCATCGAGTACAAAAACTTCCGGAGTCCGCTTTGCCCCGAGCAAGTCTGTCAGAACCTGTTCATTATCAACCAGCATCGGAAAACTGATGCCAGCTTTGTTGGTGTAGGCCGTGATCTCCGTCAGGCTATCCTGAACATTGGCACACACGCCGACAAAGCTGACGTCGGTTGATTTAAACTTCTCAGACAATTGCTGCAGTCTGGGGCCGTATAATTTTGCGAGCGGACATTCAGTGCCCAGAAACGCGACGACGAGGAACTTGGACTCTTTAAACTCACTCAAGGTTCGCGACTTGCCGTAGCTGTCCTTGATCGTCACGGAATCAAATTTTTGCTTCGCCTCATCAGCTGCAAAGCCGGAGACTGAGAACAAAAGGGCGAATACCAGGGAGCACAGAATTCGATGAATCTTCATTTTGGGCGACAACTAATTAATAGAGTGATGTTTGCATCACAAGCGGAACTACAGAACTCTGGCCATATCTTACCAGAGCTTACGATTTTCGCCTGCAGCAGTTCCCCGTTGAACGGCAGAAAAATCTACCACTCGCCTGTGGACTTGAGCCTGAGGCGCTAGCCGATTTTTCTCGCTAATCGGCTAGCGCCTCAGGCTCAAAAGGTACTTCTCATTCCGCCGCTCGCCTCAAAACGAACCAAACAGCGTCCCCAAAACTATCACCACAGCAGTAGCGACCAACGGAATCAGCACCGTCACCATGCCGACATCGCGATACGCCTGGCGATGAGTCACCCCGCAAATCAACAGCAGAGTAATCAAGGCTCCGTTGTGCGGCAGGCTGTCCAGACATCCACACGACATGGAGGCGACTCGATGCAGCAATTCAGGACTGATCCCAGCGGCGGTTCCACGCTGTAAATAAGTTTCCCCCAAAGCCTTCAATGCAATACTCAACCCACCCGAGGCAGATCCGGTAATCGCCGCCAACGCATTGACAGCAATCGCCTCCGAGATCAATGGGTTCCCCGGAGCTATCCCCGTAACAAATGCCTGAACGACCGAAAAACCTGCCAGCGATTTAATCGTGCTGCCGTATCCAAACTCGCAGGCTGTGTTAAAGACCGGCATCAATGACGATCGAGCCCCCGCAGCCAGCGATGATTTCAATTTCTCCGTCGATCGGTAGTGCAAAGCTGCAGACAACAACAGAGCGGTGCTCAACGCCAGTATCGTGGCCCAGGAATTGACAACCTTTCCCAGCACTGTTTTGCCGTAGACGTCCTGCGACAGAAAGCTGCCGTCCCAGCGAGGAATAACAAACTGTGAAAAAACAAAGCTCAGAATGATCACGCAGACGAGTGGAGCAAACGCTGCCCATGCTGAGGGTAAAACTCTCCCGGCCGCACTTGTATTCTCGGCCGCGACTTCATCCATCGGCAGGATCGGGCCAAAGCCTTCCCCATTTCGATTTGCAACAGCCGCGCGATGATTCAACCACAACATGCCGAGCGAGAACATGACCAGTCCGCCAAGACATCCCAGGCCAGGAGCCGCGAACGAGGTCGTGCGAAAGAACTGTGTCGGAATCTGATTCTGAATCTGCACGGAACCGGGCAGGGCAGTCATTGTAAACGTGAATGAACCCAGCCCAATTGTCGCCGGGATCAGTCTGCGAGGAATATCGGCTTCTCGAAACAACGAGCGGGCCAAGGGAAATACTGCGAACACGACAACAAACAAAGATACGCCGCCATAGGTCAACACTGCACAGCTCAGCACGATCGCCAGGATCGTATTGCGAACTCCCACAAGCCCTACGATCACCTCAGCGATCTTCGCTGCGGAGCCGGAATCTTCCATCAGCTTTCCAAACAGTGCTCCCAACAGAAACATCGGGAAATAGTCAGCAATAAACTGTCCCACACTGACCATAAAGATCTGAGTATACGCGGCCAACACCGGATGCTGCCCATCCATCACAACAGCAAGCAATGCGCAAATCGGCGCAAGGACAAGGACACTGACATCTCGATACGCAAGATAGATCAGCAACAGCAAAGACAGGATGATTCCAACAACACCAGTCATGACAGGACGTTCGAGCAAAATCCCCGTCGGCGGAGCGACGAGTGTACCGTACTCCCGTCGCTCCGCCGACGGGGATCAACTCAGTACGCCTAACGCCGGCCTTTCTTGCCCTTCTTCGTTTTGCCTTTGGACTTCGCCTTCCCTTTGGGCTTGTTCTTCGAAGCACCACGACCGCGTCCTGGTTCCGGATAACTTCCAGAACCGCCGCGTCGTTCCTTTGACTCACGGGAAGGCGGTCCCGAAGGACGAGACGACCGCGGAGCTGATCGTCGCTTTAACCCAGTAGCATCAAGCACCGGACGCAGGTCCAGCATGCGGCGATCAATATCCACGGCTGCAACGACGACTTTAATCGGATCACCCAGACGAAACTCCCGCTTCGTGCGACTCCCCTTCAGTGTTCTGGTCGGCTGATCGAACACATAGAAATCATCGCCCAGCGCGCTCAGATGAACCATGCCTTCTGCAGGAACAGCAACTCCCTGACAGAACATGCCGAAGCTTTCAACGCCCGTGATGAAGGCATCCATCTCCTCGCCAATGTGTCCGGACATATATCGCAGCAGCTTGATCTTGATCAGCTCGCGTTCAGCCTTCTCCGCACGGCGTTCTGTAATCGAACAATGCTTGCCCAACTCCAGCAGCTCATCAACGGTTTGAGCATTCGCCGGCTTCTTCGCTGCCAACTGGCCGATCAGGCGGTGAATTGTCAAATCCGGGTAGCGTCGAATCGGACTGGTGAAGTGGCAATAGTCCTCTTCGGCCAACGCATAATGACCCATATCGTCCGGAGCATATTCCGCCTGCTTCATACTGCGGAGCAACGCGAAGTTGACGGCACGAGATTCCGGTTTTCCTTCAACCGATCGAATAATCTCCTGCAGCTCTGCACGACACTGGACTTTGCGAAGAGTAATCCCGAGCCCCATACAGAACTGCTCGAAGTTCCGCATTTTGAGTTCATCCGGATCGCCATGCACGCGTCGCAGAAACGGCAACCGCTTGCTTTCCAGCAGGCGAGCGACCGCAATATTGGCCGCCAGCATAAACTCCTCGATGATCTCATGACTTTCATCATGATGTCGTTCATGCGCACCGGTGACGCCGCCGTCTTTGTCGAAATCAATTTCGACTTCCGGAATGCCCATCGTCAACGCACCATTTGCAAATCGTCGACGACGCAGCAACATGGCCAACTCAAACATCAGGTTCAGAAGCTTCCTGACCGGGGCTGTGATATCGGCCACCTCCTGTTTCGGATTCCGGATGATGGGCATCACTTCTTCATAAGCGAATCGACGCACCACTTTGATCGCAGAATTGGCGACGTCCGTCCCAACAACACGTCCCTCAGCGTCAAACTCGATAAACATCGACTTTGTGTAACGCACCTGATCCTGCTGCAAGCTGGCGAGTCCATTGCTGATCAACTCGGGCAGCATGGGAATCACATGCCGCGGCAAATAGACACTGGTCCCACGTTTACGCGCTTCTTTGTCGAGCGGACTGCCGGCCTGAACGAAGTGAGCCACGTCAGCGATATGCACACCCAGATGCCAATGGCCATCGTCCGATCTTGTCAGTGAAATGGCATCGTCGAAATCGCGAGCCGTAGCGGGATCGATTGTGATGATCGTTTCACCCGTCAGATCGGCTCGTCCCGAAAGATCCGTCTCCTTGAAGAGTTCCGCCTGCCGCCGTGCTTCAGCCAGCGCGTCTTCTGGAAACTCGTGCGGCAATCCGAGGCTATGCACAACCGTCATCGTGTCGATGCCCGGATCACCGCGTTTGCCGAGCACCTCCGTCAGCACCGCTTCCCCCGGCCGACTCGCCGTCGGGAAACGCAGCATTTCAATCACAACTTTATCGTTCGGCTTCGCACCTTTGGCACCTGGATCGCCGACGTGAATCGGCGCCGTGAATGCGGTCCCGTCGATCTGAACGAAGCCCTGGTCGCCGGATTCGATATATGTGCCCACAAAAATGCTGGTTGCGCGATCGACGATTTTTTCGATGATCCCACATCGCTGGCCATTCGCACGCCGCTTGGCCGACACACGAACCAGCACATCGTCTCCGGTCTGGGCATCTCTCACATCGCGGGGGGCCACATAGATATCGTTATCTTTTTGCGATGGATCTTTCTGGGCAGGAATCACGAACGCCGCGCCGCTGCTGATCTTGCGCAGTACTCCAGCTACCAGCCCGGCACTGCCGCGAGGACGAAGTCTTCCTTTCTTGTCCTGACGAATGCGCCCTGCTTCGATTAATGTGGCCAGTGCGTCTTTGAATTCAGCAAACTGCGGTTTCGAAACCTGCATTGACTTGGCCAGAATCGAAGTCGTCACCGGTGCGTAATCAACGGCGTTGATGATGGCCAGAATGCGTGATTCGAGCGAGGACTTGTCGCGTGAGTTGCCCATGGGTTCACCTTTATGAACATTGTCAGAACAACGTCACCAAACCAAAATTGGCGAGCGGCAGGGCGTCAGCCCTCCGAGCACTGCGTATGAGACTCGGAGGGCTGACGCCCTGCCGCTCGCCCGGAACAATTACTTCTTCGGCATCATAAACCCGAACAGATCTCTCACCTGATCTTCAGTCAGTGGATCCAGCATTCCGTCTGGCATCAAAGATTTGCCAGTGTTGCGAGTTTCCTCGACATCACTTCGCGACACCGAAAGTTGCTCTTTGTCTGTTTGAATGACCAGCGTCTGTTCTGTTTCTGAAACAACGACCCCGGTAATGACTCGTCCATCTTTCAAGGCCAGAACTGAAGTTGTGAATTGCTTAGGAACGACAGAGCTGGGGTCGACGATGTTCATCAACAGATATTCGAGGTTGCTGCGATTCGCACCAGTCAGGTCCGGAGCAATCGCTTTGCCTTCACCGTAGAGCTTGTGACAATTCGCACAAGACTTCTTGAAGATCGCGGCCCCGTTGTCACGATCGGCTTTGGCAATCGTTTCCGGAGTCAGCACAGCCTGCCACTTTTTGATTGCCGCAATTCGTGCTTCGGGTGTTTCCTGAATTACGCCCCATTTTTCTTCAAGCACGCTCTTGATTCTATCGTTACCGAACGCCGTCATCTGACGGACTTGAGCGGCCGTCAGCTCACGAGCATCAATCCGTCCGCCTTCGATGGCACCGATGAGTTCCAGAGCATAGCTCTCACGACTGGCCATGGTATCGATCGCCAGTCCACGATTTCCGTCTTTGAATCCGCCCATTCGCTGCAGCAATTGCTTGGCGGTCTCCGGATGATCAAAGCCGGCCAGTGCTGTAATCACTGTTGAGTAAACAGCGCGGTCACCGAGCAGATTAAAGAACATTGGAATTGATTCCGCATCCTTTGCCTGAGCCAAAGCCAGAATCGCCTTGTCGCGAGCGATATAGTCAGCGGATGAATCACCCGCCAAATTACGTAGACCTTCCATAGAAGCTCCGTCACCAAAGAGAACGCCCAAAGCCTCACCGAGCACCTGGACGTCTTTGGATTCACTCGCTTTCAGTTGTTTTTCAATCGTTGCCCAATCTTTCGGAGCATCGACTTTTGCTCGACCTGCAAGTCCTGTCAAAAAGCCTGTCAGCATCGCCGCAGCGCGATCATTCTTCTTCGCCTCCACCTGTTTGCCAACATAGAGCAGGGCGGTGTTCGCATTGTCCGCATTACGGTCAATATCGTTGGCCAGTCGACGGACTGCAAACATCTGAAGCTTCGGAGTTGATTCCAGAAGTTGCACAGCGCCTTTTCGCGAAACCACTGGCTCAATCGCATACCATGTCATCAAAGTCAGCTGATTTTCTGAAGCAATTGTCTGTGCATTCGCGGCACAGCCAATAACGGCTTCCATCAATCCACCACGTTGATTCTCGTCAAACTTCTGCATCACTGAAACAATTGCCAACAGAACGTTGGCTGGTTGTTCTTTGGCGGCAACCTTTTTCAAGTTTTCGAAGTGGGCCGTGCGACGGTCTGGTGTCGATGCTGCCAATTGAATTGCCTGAGCCAGCACAAGCGGATCTGAAAAACTCAGAGCCCCTTCCAACTGAGCCTTGTTGTTTCCACCGTAAGCTTCAGTAAACAACAACTGGCTGACCGTTTCATACCCAGTCATCGACGCGAGTGCTCGTCCGGACAGTTCGCCGCTGGCGACCAGTTCCTGACGAATTCGACGCCCATGACGGCCGAACCAGTCGCCTTTGTTTATCCAGTCGTTATTCAGGAATGCCAGCTTATTATTTCCCTTCAACACGGCAGCCTGAGAAGCCGTGAGCTTCGGAGTTCCGTAGGCAATACGATAGATCCGACCGCTCGTGCGATGAACCCCGTCATGGTCATGACACTCACCATTGTCCGACCAGTCTGAAACGTAGATCGCTCCTTCAGGCCCCATCTTGATATCGATTCCGCGGAACCAGGGGTTCTTCACAATCATGAAGTCCGGCTCTCGCTTGCCCACGTAACCGCTGCCCTGGCGATCGAGTCGATTCACATTCATGCGTCGACCGTGAGTGTTGCACATGAAGATCTTTCCGAAATACTCTTTCGGAAAGTTGTCCCCCTGATAGATCAAACCACCGACATGAGAGTGACCGCCACCCAGATCATTGGCCACTCCGTCACGACTTTCATTCCATTTCGTCTTCGTATCCCAGTGATAATGATCGGCCGTCATATCCATCAGCTCGTAAGCATGAGGATTGAAGTCCTGCCCATACATCCGCTGATACCGCGCGCCGGGAATCACGTGCCAGAGATGTCCCTGAACGTTGTTCGTCATGAAGAACTGACCATCGGGGTTGTAGTCGAGCCCCCACGGATTAGTCGTCCCGTTACAGACAACTTCAATTGTGTGCTTGATTGGGTGATATCTCCAAACGCCGCAATTCATAAAGGGGCGTTCTTCTTTCGGAGTACCCGGCACGCCTGGATATGACGTATCAACAATCCCGTGACGACCGTAGAGCCAGCCATCCGGCCCCCAGATCAGGCCGCTCACAAAGTTGTGACCGCAATCCTTGCTCCAGCCGTCCAGCATGACGACAGGCTCACTGTCCGGAACATCGTCGCCATCGCGATCAGGAATGAAAGACAGCGTTCCGTCATGCAGAACCCACAGACCGCCGAAGCCCCAGGTAAGACTAGTCAGCATGAAACCTTTGTCCCAGAACACCTTGCGAGAGTCATGCTTTCCGTCGCCGTCTGTATCTTCCAGGATGATGACACGATCTCGCAACTTGGTCTCATAGGGACCACCGCTGTAGCTGTAACATTCGGCAACCCACAGTCGGCCTTTGTCATCAAAATCCATGCAGATCGGCTGCTGCACATCTGGCTCACCGGCAAACAGAGTGACGTTGAAGCCTTCTGGGACGTCAATCAGCTTCACCATCTCATCGGGAGTTGGAGGATGTGAATCCGGAGGATCGGTGTTGAATGCCTTTGGAAAATCGTCTTCAGCGGCAGTACTTAACGCACTGACACAGGACGACCAAATACCCAGAAGCAGCACCAATGCAGTGCATGAGCGACGATTACCAAAAATAGAACGTACGCAAGGGACGGACATCTGTTCGTTGTCCTTTTGAGGGGGGAAGGCAGTAGGTGGGAGGAATCTCAAGTCCATACACAATCGCAGCAGTCTGACTTTGACTCGACGATTTGGCAACGCGACGGCCCCCTTGTTTTTGCGACGTCAACAAGGCCGAGTATTTGCTGCCCAGGAGCAATTCGGGAAGCTACGACTCAACGTCACTCAGCAGATACCGATTAAGTGACGCTCAATGACCGGCACTGAATCGACCGACAGACAGAAACCCAATATCAAGCCCCGTCTGCCCTAGCTGAACCAGGTCCGCCGCGACTTCTCCCAGCACGCTCGTAAATTTAAAGCCATGCCCTGAAAAACCTGCAGCGACAACAATTGGCAATTCAGGCAATCGATCCAGCAGGAAATGTCCATCCGGCGTCATCGAATACATGCAGATAACCGATCTGCCGGCTTGAGGCTTGATGCCTCCGAGATATTTCCCGGCAAATTGCGCGATCGGACGTTCGTCGTCATCGGTCACCTGTCGCGACAGATCGGATGGATTAGAAATCACCTCACCGCCAGTATGCATCCCGATCTTGATTGTTTCCCCATCAACACTTGGAATACCGTAGAACTGACTTTCAGGAGCATCGACAAAAAACAAAGGAGCTCGATCTTTACGAATCCAGTTTTCAGAAGTTGCCGGAAACCAACATAACGTTTTTCTGAGCACCGAAATATGCCGAGCATAGTCCGACATCAACTGCCCCGTCCACGCTCCGGAAGTCACAACCGCTGCACCTGCCGAATAGCAGCCCCGGTCAGTCTGAACCTGAACTCCAGTACCTGACGACGACACCGACAACACGGTTTCATCATGCCGCAATTGCGCCCCCAGTAAAGCAGCAGATTTCAAGTGCGAAGCCACGCAACGTTCTGCCCACAGGTAGCCAGCCGTAGATTCAATCGCCACGGCATAATCTTCGGGTAAGTGGAATTCCGGGTATCGGATCGCGGCCTCAGCAGCCGTCAGATTCTCCATTGGCAGCCCATACAAACGAGCAGACAATCGAGCCCCCTCGATCACTTCTGATCCAGGCGGACCCGCCATCAACAATTCACGCTGTTCGATCAGTCGCTCGCCGACACTCTGTGACAATTCTTCCCAGAGCTCCCACGCCCGATGCAACAACGGAACATAACTGGGATGCTCAAAATAAGCCTTGCGAATAATTCGCGTCTCGCCGTGCGAACTTCCACGATCATGAGGCGGGTGAAATCGATCAATCCCGATCACCTTCAGACCACGTTGAGCCAGATGAAACATCGCAGACGAACCAAAGCCACCACAACCAATCACAATGACATCACACGTTTCAGTGTTCAACGATTCTCCCACGAGTTTACTCCACTGAAACTACACCTCAACAACCTGACGCCACTCTGACGTCGCTCGATTCGCGGATGTTAAACCATTGATCTCCGGTCTTGTAATCTGAATTGAGTTCGGTGCTTCGATACCCAATTGCACACGGTTTGTTCCCACGGAAAGCACGGTGATGCGAATATTCAAATCCGGGATGACGATTTGCTGCTGCAGTTTGCGAGAAAGAACCAACATATCAAGACTCCATTCAAGGCAGAAACGTCGGCAATCAGCCAACACGAAAACACAAAGTTGCCAGAAACTGTCAACACAGTGGCTCAGAAAAAGGCGAAGCCAAACGCTTCGCCCGAATCTCTTTTAAGCCACATCACCAATGAGACAAATCGAGACAGACACAATCAGAACAAGTGCTTCTGACCAATATAGGCATCGCGCCCGGCGTAGATTTCTCTACTGCCCTCAGGAATGTAGATCACTCCCAGCCGATGCAGCCGTACGGTCAGATTAGAGATCGTCACCTGAGCCTTCTCGGCCAGTTCGTAGAGCGCGGGCCATGAAGTCACGTCGACATCGCGAACTACGGACTTGATAAGCCAGTCGGGCATAAGCATCGAGGACTGATATCTATCCACGGCGCTGCGAACTTCCGGGGAATCCTGACCAGCCGTCAGCTCACGATACAGCTCAAAATAGCGTTCATCATAAGCCGCGCGATTCAGGACTTCGACCAGCACCTGACGATCAGCCGCGTGTCGACGAACGACGCTCGTCTGCAATTCAAACCCCGGCAACCTTGGATGATGCAGGCTGGTACGATCGATATCAATGTCCCAGTGCCCGGCCTCGTGACCAATCGTGCTGCGCTCCAAGCCCGGCTTTTTCTGAAACAGATCGAGGTGACGACTATTCAGCACGATGCGTCGTTCTTCGGGAATTAGTCCCGCAAGAATTTGCTCACCCGGCTGCTCTTCAATTTCCACCCAGTCGAAATTCAGTCCCAGAATTCGCTCGACGATTTTTTCAATCGGCACAGGGAACATCACGGGTTCGCCCGTCAGTTGTTCATACTGCCGAATACGCATGGCGGTGACTGCGTCAATGGAACGCGTTCGCATATTGGTCAAATCATGGCGTCGCACAAGTCACACTCCCTGCGAGATTCGTCGCTCTTCTTGAGTTCGATACGAAGCCTCAAAATCCGGCTCCGTGCAGTGATTTCCATCGATCGCTAGTGATTCTTCGGGCGGCGAGCCTGCTGTTCTAATTGACCAACGAGGCTCTCAAGGTCAGTATCAGACAGATTCAACAGTTTTCGAAAGACACCGGGGCGAGACAAGATTCTGTCGCGATACGCATCTGGAATTCGCCTTGCCAACAAAAGTAGCTCATCCGGATCTGCGTCTAAAGCTTTGGCAATTCGCTGAAGAGTCTCCTCACGCGGAGTCTGCTCATCATCAAGCCGATCATTCTCGACGCGGCTCAAGTAGGTAAAATTAATGCCGACTCGGTCGGCCAGTTCTCGCTGAGTCAGATTGCGACTCTTGCGAATCTCCCGGATTCGCTGCCCAACCGTCGTCACTGATGTCGCTCCTTCGGCAGATTCAGACACGCTCGCGTTACCAACGAGCCGCATGTCGACGCACAGTATAAATGTTGCCCGTCACTGTCAACTCGTGTTTGGACGAAATTAGACAGCTGAGCATACTGCAGTCATGCCGCCACAAAAACAAAAAAGACGGTATGGCGAATCGGAGCTACATGGCCACTAACGGCCAAACAGGCTCGACATCGCCAACACCGTCTTGTTCATCTCGCCACCGAATCTGCTATTCATGACAGACCCCGTCGCGACAGTCGATTCAACACAATCAATTGCTGTGCTCTTCGTTATAAGCAAAGCACATGCGAATCAAATGCGACACATTGTCAGCTCGCATCTTGTCGTTGATTCGAGCACGGTGAGCTTCCACTGTTTTTGTGCTCACACCGAGTTCCTGCGCGATCTCTCGACTGGAGAGGCCATCAACAACATGATCCAGAACCTGACGCTCACGTCCGGTCAAACGATTGATGCTGTCTTCGGTATCTTCGAGTTCTTCTTCCAGAACTTCAGGATCTACGTCATAGAAGTAGGCATATGACCGCGCGATCGCAGCCACGAGATCTTCGATCTTCAGAGGCTTACAGAGAAAATCAAACGCACCATTCTTCATGGCTCGTACAGCCATCGGCACATCAGCATGCCCTGAGATCATCACGACTGGCAGTTCAAAGCCGTCTTCATTCAGTTTCTCCTGCAACTCGATTCCGGACATCCCCGGCAGTCGCAAGTCGAGAATCAACACGCCTGGAACCGGTTCACGGTAATCGCGATAGAACTCCATCGCGGTCATGTAATCTCTGACCGAGATCTTGTGTTCCCCAAGTGCCTCGACAAGAGACGCGCGTACTGCCTGATCGTCTTCGATCAAAAAGACAGTGAACGGACGTCGCTTCTTCGACTGTTCAAATTCTGTGAGTGGCGGAGCTTTTCGTTCCGCCCTCTTTCCTGGTCTGCGTTTGCGCTGCATCAAACTGTTCCTTCATGAGTTGGCTTCCATGCCAGAGATTAAAGAATTCGGGCGTCCTCCTGCTTCCCCTCCGAAATAGTATCGTGGCGACTGAGAATCATCGACCTGCGGGATACACCCAGCCCACGACAACCAAAAATGAGACAACCAACAGTCGGGTTTACCCTCGCATCACACATATGAACTCACAACGAACACCCTTAGGTGGCTGCTTTTTTTTACAGACGAATCAAAGCGAAAATTCACACCGGATTCTTGTTCGCATCGCAGGCACCTTCAACGGATCAGTCGTTTTTACTTTCCAGTATTCGCAAGATGCCGGGGGAGTTAACGACAGAGTCACGTTTGCACACTTCGGAATCCTTTGTGCAACGCAATCCATTGGCAATAAGTTGGCCGCCATTATCCAATCTGATAGAACGCCTGTTGCTGTGCTTCAACATTCGTTTCAGCAATTATTCGGAGTTCACTGAATGTCTCAGTCAGGTCAGGTTTCTCGCCGTCAAGCATTGGCTTCTGCTGCTGCTTTGGTCTCCGGTAGTTCACTTTTTCTGGCGGACTCAAAAAAGGCAGCCGCAATGCAGGTCGAAAAACACCCCTGGGTTGATGCACATTCCCACATCTGGACAACTGATCTGGCGAAATACCCTCTCCGTAATAACCAGGCGGTAGACGTTCTGGCTCCAAGAAGTTTCACAGATGACGAATTAATGGCCGTCGCTCAGCCTGAAGGCGTGGGACGAGTCGTCCTGATTCAGCACCATCCCTACCATGGCTTTGATAATTCGTACCTGATTGACACCTGGAAGAAACACCCCGACCGCTTTCGAATCGTCGCTCAAATCGATGACAAAAAAGGTGACGTCGTAATTCTGATGAAACAGATGCTGAAGACCGGCGTAACAGGTTTCCGAATCGGCCCACGTGACGATCAGCCGAAATGGTTGGCCACAGACGGTATGCAGCAAATGTGGAAATTCGCCGCTGAGACGCGACAATCCATGTGCTGTCTGATCAATCCAGACAACCTGCCTGAGCTGGACGCTATGTGCCAGAAGTTCCCCGACACTCCGGTTGTGATCGACCACTTCGCTCGCATCGGAGAGAATGGCGAAATTCGAGATGAAGATGTGAATCTGCTTTGCAAACTTGCCAAACACAAAACCATTCGAATCAAGATTTCGGCTTACTACGCGTTTGGCAAGAAAACGCCACCCCACCACGAAATGATCCCTATGATCAAACGTCTATGTGAGACTTACGGACCTGATCGCCTGATGTGGGCCAGCGATTGCCCATATCAGATTTCGGGACTCAATACGTATGCTTCATCGATTTCGCTGATTCGCGACCACATCGACTTTGTAACTCCTGAAGAACGTCGAATGCTGCTAAAAACGACGGCCGAATCCACGTTCTTCTACGTGTAGCACAACAGCAACCGTCATGCGCAAGTCGCACCTTCCCTGGCTGGTTCTGGTCGTCATCCTGCTGACGATGCTGGTTTCCTGGGGCAACGACGGAATCGTCGCCAGGCTTCTGGATGCCCAGCTTTCGGCCTCTGAACGAGTGCTGATTCTTCAGCACTTCTTTCAAGAGGCCGGTTTCTTTGCGCCGGTGGCGTACGTAATTTTTGTCATCGCAGAGGTTATTGTCGCACCGATCCCCGGACTAATGCTCTACGCACCTGGAGGACTCATCTTCGGTCCGTGGCTGGGAGGTTTTCTGGCGATTATCGGGAACACGATTGGAGCTGGGATCTCTTGTGCTCTGGTGCGAAGCGCGGGAAGTGCGTGGCTGGAGAAAATCTCAACGAACACGTCGATGGACAAACTTCAGAAGTCACTCAACCGACGTGGCTTCTGGATGATCCTGGTTCTTCGTCTCAATCCACTGACGTCCACTGATCTGTTGTCATACGCCGCAGGACTGACTCGAATTCCGATCTGGCACGTTATGCTCGCCACCGGTCTCGGCATGGCCCCTTTGTGTTTCGCGCAATCGTGGCTTTCCGACGGAATCTTCAATCGGTGGCCCGGGCTGATTTGGCCACTCATGATCGCTGGCCTGCTGTACCTTGCAGCCGTCGCTGTCATCCTGTCACGTATGCTGACGTCACCAACAGCCGCGCCAGCCGACATCGATGCCTGAAACCCAACAAAGCTCATCGCTGCGGGTCGTCCGATGTCCACTTCAGAGCAAAGTAATGTTGCCATGGAGATGACAACGCATCGGGAATTCGCGAACATCAGAGAACGAATCTGACATCCGTAGAGAAAGGGAACTCCGATGCTTGTCACTGCGCTCTATCGTTCGACTCCTGCCACCTTCGCCGCCCTGGCCGCTTTGCTGACCTTGAATCCTGCATTCTCCGCGGAAGTGACAATTGGAGCTCGCACTCTGCGAGTTGCCGATGGTTATACGGTGGAACTTGCCGTCGACTCATCGCTCGTCGGCCGCCCGATTGCCGTAGCCCGCGATGAACGAGGACGACTTTACGTCACAGATTCCGGTGGCATGTCAGAACGAGCCGAAAAGCAGCTGGAACTGAAGCCCCACAATATTCGACGAGTTGAAGATACGAATGGCGATGGCGTTTACGACAAGTCCGTTCTGTTTGCCGACAAGATGATGTTTCCCGAAGGCTGTCTGTGGTACGAAGGCTCATTGTATGTTGCCGCTCCTCCGGAAATCTGGAAGCTGACAGATACTGATGACGACGGCTCCGCAGACAAACGAGAAGTCTGGTTCGATGGAAAAACTCTGACCGGCTGCGGCAACGACCTCCACGGCCCATATCTTGGCCACGATGGCAGATTCTACTGGTGCAAAGGAGCCTTCGCCGAACAGAAACACATGCTGTCCGATGGCAACGAATTGGTCACTCGGTCATCCCACATCTTTCGCGCCAAGCCCGATGGAACGGAAATGGAATCCGTGCTGATCGGCGGCATGGATAACCCGGTAAACGTCGCCTTTCTGAACAATGGCGAACGATTCCTGAGCTGCACGTTCTTCCAGAATCCGGAAGCTGGTCGGCGCGATGGATTGATTCATGCCATCTACGGCGGCGTCTATGGCAAGAAACACGACTCAATCTACGCTCATCCGATGACTGGCGATGTGATGCCGGTATTGAATCATCAGGGTGCTGCGGCCCCTTGTGGCTTTATTGGTGGCACTGACTCAATGCTGGGTGGAGGCCATAGTCAGCAACTGTTTGCGTGCTATTTCAACCTGCACAAGGTGGTCCAGCACAAACTGCAACCGAACGGCCCGACATACGACACAGAGGACGTTGACTTTCTCGCGTGCGATCATCCCGATTTTCATCCCACCGATGTCTTTGAAGACGCAGATGGCAGCTTACTGATCGTCGACACCGGTGGCTGGTACAAAGTCTGCTGTCCGACATCTCAATTGGCCAAACCCGATGTGCTGGGTGCGATTTATCGAGTCCGCCGGAACGATGCTCCTTCAATTACTGATCCGCTCGGGGCAGAGATTGCCTGGACCAAAGCCAATGCCACAGAACTCACAGCACTGTTGAAAGATCCTCGCCTGTTCGTCCAACGCCGCGCGACAGCGGAATTGCGAAAGTTGCAGGATAAGGCTGTCGACGCACTTTCCGCAGTCGTCAAAGCAAACGAATCACCAGAGGTGCGCCGACGAGCAGTCTGGACATTGGCTGGGATTGATGCTCCCGCTGCCGTTGCTGCCATCGCACCAGCATTGAATGACAAAGACCAAACTGTGCAACTGGCGGCCATTCATGCCACAGGGCTGGCTCGAAATCAAGCAGCTGCAGAAAAGTTAATGATGATCGCGAAAACAGGTGAGCCAGGGTCAGCCCGAGCTGCCGCAGAAGCAATCGGTCGACTGCGTGCGGATGAGAGTACAATCCAGAACCTGCTGAACCTTACAGCCCAGCTCAAGTCGACAGGTCCGGACGCTTCCGGAGCACCCGCTGTCGCTGCAGAACGGATTCGCGAGCATGCTCTGATTTATGCTTTAATCGAAATTGGCGACGCTAAACAAACTCGCTCAGGATTGATCTCGACAAATCCTGCGACGATTCGGGCCACTCTGGTTGCTCTGGATCAAATGAAAAACGGAGGATTGCAGGCGGCTGATGTGATTCGCCACATGAGCAGCCCGGATGCTGCTCAGCGAGCCACCGCAGCATGGATTGTTAATCAACATTCCGACTGGGGTCCGGAACTGAAATCTTATTTTGAACAACGCCTGGCTAAGGCAGCCGATCTGACCGAGGTGGATCGCGAACAGGATCGTCAGTTGCTGGCCAGCCTCGCGAATGCCCCAGATATTCAGGCGTTGCTTTTGGCCTCGCTGACCAACAGGAGCAACAAAGCCGGTCGCCAACAGTCTCTTGCTGTGATGGCATCAAGTGGCCTGACGGCCACCCCGACCACATGGCTGGATGCATTGGCTGAAACGCTGACCTCGGCCGACAATGAGACTCTATCGCTGGCGATCGCGGCTGCTCAGAATCTTCCCACGCCCAAGGAGGGTCATGCTGGCCTTCGCGATGCTTTAGCAAAGATTGCGGCTGACTCTGATCTGGAAAATGAAACTCGCCTGAATGCCATCGACGCCGCAGGCAGCGGACTGAACCTGAGCGACAGCACATTCTCGCTCCTCACGACGACGTTAAGTCCCGACCTGCCGATGAACCTGCGTTCGATTGCCGCTAACCGACTCGCGTCTTCAGTACTTTCAGAACCTCAATTGACGTCACTCGTCTCGACAGTGAAAACCGTTGGACCGATGGAGTTGCCAAAACTACTTCCGGCCTTCGAAAAGGGCGGTTCGGAATCGTTGGGGCTCCAGCTTGTCACCGCGTTGATGCAGGCTGAAGGTGTACGAGGACTCCGGCCGGATCTGATCAAGCCTCTTTTGACCAAGTATCCAACTTCTGTTCAGGAAGCCGGCAAAGCTCTGTTGAAGCTGCTCAATGCGAGTGAGGAAGAGCAAACAGCAACACTGGAGAAACTCTTGACAACCTTACCAGAAGGTGATGTTCGCCGTGGTCACGAAGTATTTATGAGTAAGAAAGCCGCTTGCAACGGTTGCCATAAACTTGGCTACGGCGGCGGACGACTTGGGCCTGACCTGACAAGTATCGGACGTGTTCGAAATCGACGCGACCTGCTGGAAGCACTGGTCTTCCCAAGTTCCAGCATCGTGCGAGGTTATGAGCCGGTCAGCGTGGAGATAGAAGACGGTCGAGTCATCAGCGGGATCATCAGCAGCGAGTCTGCGGACGAAATCGTTCTGTCGCCCGATGCTCAGAAGACGTTCCATCTGGCACGAACATCGATCGTTGCAATTCAACCGTCAAATGTGTCGCCAATGCCGAACGGTCTGGCCACGTTGCTGAGTGCTCAGGAAATGGCCGACCTGCTGGCCTTTCTGCAGAGCGATCAGCGTTGAAGACGCCTCGAAGCTGAACAGATCATCTTATGCCGTGGACATCGAGAGGGGAATGGCGATAGCCAACGGTGACACGGCAACGCACTTATTGAATCTGAGTGTTTTGTAGGGTGTGACAAGCGGAGCGCGGGCACACCATTTTTGCTGCCATTTGGTGTGCCCGCGCGTTGCTTGTCACACCCTACAAGCTGTCCCATCTTGGATCAATGCGCCGCCGTGCCACCGGTGACTGTCGCTGCAAATTCTGAAAAACACCGGCGGCTAGCGCCGTGCCGCTCACATAGGAATCCTGAAGTCCACGCCACCGGGTTCACCCCGGTGGTTCAACGGCTTCTGCACCACTTTTGCTCTGACTACAGGATAAAGCGCGCACAACTCATTTCGACGCGGTATCCGTCGGCAATTGCAGAATCCACTCACGGATCAGCTCCACCGCTGGCTTGTCAACAAGACTCGTTGCCAGCGGAGGCATCTGACCATGTCCTCGTCGTTGCATACGATGAAACAACAATGATCGTTCCGGTGATCCCGGCGCAACCAGCCTCGCGTCCTGCAGATCAAACGCGGTATGCACCGGCTTTACATCAATCAGCTTCGCCTGCTCGGGCTTTGCATCGATTTCGACGGAGAACTGAGCATTCCCGCCACCAGCTTCAACATGGCAATTGGAGCAATTGGCATGAAGATAAGAAGCGGCTCGCTGTTTCAAGTCCACAGACTTATCGAATGGGTCACTCAGCCGAGTCAGTTCTTCGACTGGCTTGGGAAGCGGCTTCGTAAACATCCCCAACTCTGACAGCATCTGAATCTGATTGAACTTCTCTGAGCCATAATCGTGTTCACGATTCATCTGGTTCTCAGAAAGCCCCAACACATAATTGACGGCTCGCGAATGACACACCATGCACTCCGCGCGGCTTGGATAGTGCCAGGTCTGTTTTCTTACACCGCCCTCAGCCGCCGGATCCTGAATCTCAAACTCGACATCGACACTTCCGGAATCCAAAAGCTCAGCATCGGTTTGCTCATCGTTCCAGCGATACGAATAACCAACCCACTCATTCTGCTGCCGGACCATCAATCGAGTTTCAATCCAGCGACGCGTCTCCGGCTTGTCCGCAACTTTCTCCAGCGCGAAGCTTTTCACCAGAACCGAGCCATTCGGAAAATTCCATCCGCGTGTTGACGTGTAATCAATCTTTTCTTCGCCTGGCACCGCAAGCCAGCGTTCTTTGTGAGCCCCATCCGACCACAATTGAACGTTCACGGAGTAAGGAATCACGGACGGCAAAAGACGATGCTCTGCAACCGATGCGAACAGACCTGTTTCGCTCAGCTTGCGAGGAAAACTGGTGGGGTCCTGCGGCGGCATTGGCTCAAGCCGATAAAATCCACCAGCATGATCCACAACCAATAACTCACCGGCCGCATTCATGGAGAACCCGGCGATCTGAAGCGTGGTATCCGCGATCTCGCGATGAAAAGTGACCTTCGTTCCATCATGCCGAATCGCCCAGATCTTCCCCGTTGAATAATCCCCGTAGATGAAGCAGCCGACAAGATCCGGCAACTTCGATCCTCGATAAACAACTCCGCCGGTCAGGCTGCGAGACTCCGAATGATGATGATCGGCCATCGGCGCAACGATCGGCTCGGCCCCCTTCGGACGTTCGACATAAAACGGATGCCCGCCTTCCTGAACGCTCCATCCATAATTCTCACCGCGCCGAATCAAATACACCTGTTCCCACAGATCCTGACCATTCTGTCCCAGCCACAACTGATTCGACTCATGGTCGTAATCCATTCGCCAGGGATTTCGAAAACCGTAAGCCCAGATTTCCGGCCGCGCATCAGGAACATTGATAAACGGATTATCGGACGGGATGGAGTAGGGCTTATCAGCGGTCGGATGATCAACGTCCAGTCGCAACATCACGGCCAGCAGGTCGTTCAGCCCCTGACCAGTCACCAGCGTATCACTATCGCTGGTTCCATCGCCTGTTGGGCAGTACAGATAACCGTCCGGGCCGAATGCCAGATCGCCGCCGTTGTGGCCGTTGGAATCCCATTCAAGAATGACCAGTTCATTGTCCGATTTGAGTTCACCCGGGACATCAGCAGACTCTGTAACGGTAAACCGTGAAATTCTATTCTGCTTATTCGATTCGGGCATAGGCCCATTCGTGAGCAAATACAGATACTTGTTCTCACGATACTTCGGATGAAAACAAAATCCGTAAACCAATCGATCCAGAGCAATCAACGGCTTGCTGCTGTCCGCCTCTGCCTTGTCAGTGAAATATCGCAGGCCACCAGGTTCCTTCCAGTCACCTTTATGATCGACAAAGAAGATCCGATCCGTGCCAGGCTCCGGGCGCAAATACACCGGGGCGAACAAGGGCAGTTTTTCGTAAGCTCGAACAGCTCGATAAGGCAGCGGCGGGTCGGGTGAACCCACAAGCTTCGACTCAGTCCACGGAATTCTTTGACGCTCGGCCGACTCAACGGTGTCTGCAACGCTCAAGGCCAGCGCAAGAATGCCGAGAACGAAAGGAGCAACTCGAGCTCTCGTCTTCGACTGAATCATTCGGTCAGGCATTACCAATTCTCCATTGTCTATGACTTGCGAACCAATTTTGTCACTCGTCCCGTCTTCACCCATTCAGTTAAATAGATGTTGCCATCGGCGTCGAAGCAGGCATCATGCGGATGCACGAAGCGCCCCGACTTCCACTCGACCGACTTCGCCCGCATTGCAAAGTTGTCTGCCAGAACCTGGGTTCTCCAGGCTTCATCGTCTCCCAACTGAGCAACGATCTCATTCTTGCCGTTCAGGATCGTGATGCGAGCATGCAGGTCGGGAACAAGCATAAATTCGCCCTGCACGTCGATGTCGGCCGGAAACAGGAAGCCGTCCATGGTCTTGAGGTGCTGTCCATCCATGCCGAACCATTGCAACCGCTTGTTTGCACGGTCAGCCACGACAAGCTTTGGAACACCATCGCGAGCATCCAGCCATTGTCCGTGCGGCGTACTGAACTTGCCGGTTTCATTGCCATTCCCTCCGAGTGCTCTGACGAACTTGTCGTTTCGATCGTACTCGAAGACGTAGTGACTGCCGTAACCGTCGCCCAGATAATAGCCTCCATCCGGCCGGAAGCTGATATTCGTGGGTCGAAACCCGGTCTTCGGATCTGCCAGCACTCCGTCGCTTTCCGTGTTGATGGTGGCTCGGTCCTTCTTCCATACCACTTCACCGCTCATGGTCATCTTCGTAAACGCCATGGTCGTATCAGACGGAGCAAGATACAGGAACTCTTCCGAGCCATCCTTGCGAATTGAAATCCCATGTCCCTTGGCGGCCGGTCCGGCGTTGTGAACCTCTCCCATCGCCTTTACGAACTTGCCTTCGCCATCGAACACGAAAATCGATCCCGGGTTTCCCTGGTGAGTGATGTAGATCAGGCCTTGTGAATCGATCGCGACTCCATGGGATGCATTGCCGTATTCATGCCCGGCTGGCAGCCCCGCGCGATCCCAATTGTGCTGGCACGCGTAAGTGAATTCACCGGAACCGACAATTGGATTGTCAGAGAACGACGTCGTCGAAGCTCGCACAAAAAAAGGCATGATGGTGGCTGAAGTTGCTGCTGCAGACTGAAGAAATCGTCGACGCGTGGGACGAGGCATTGGATGACTTTCTGCTGGAAACTGACTCTGAGATGCAAAGGTCTCCCGTCAGGCAGTCCCTTTTTTGTCATCGATGACTTGAGGGTTGTGTCTCGTAGATCAGGCCGAGCACCTGCCGACGAATTGGAGTATGTCGCCCCTGAACTCGGACGTCAAAGATAGGGGACGGGACCTTGATCGATCGATTACGTTGTTTTCGGTATCACCCATCGTTGGGCAGCCAGTATCGCCCCGTGACCAAGAATTCCTCGGCATCGAGATATTCCCGATCGGGACAGAAAAACTTGACTCTGCCAAAATCCGAGCTAATATTCCCGATCGGGACATTCAACACAAATTGCCTGATGTCGCCTCAGAAAAATACCGATCGGGAAAACAATGGTCGTCGTCAACACTCCTCTCCAAATCGGACAACTTGTGCGTCAACGCCGCAAAGAAGCGGGGCTGACTCTGAAAGACGCAGCCGCAATGGCCGGCGTCGGAGTCCGTTTCCTGTCTGAACTGGAACGAGGCAAATCGACTTTGCAACTGGGATTGGCGATTCACATCCTGCAACTTTTCGGTCTGGAACTGCGAATCGAACAGCGAGGATCGAATGTCTGAGATCCTGTATGTTCATTACGAAAACCAGACAATCGGCGAACTGCAACTGGCGGAATCGGGGCACATGCAGTTTCGTTATCGAACCGGCTGGCAGCAAAACGAATCTTCCTTTCCGATCTCGATCTCATTACCGCTCAATGGTGAATACGACCTTATCACCAGCCATCGCTTCTTCGCCAATCTGCTGCCTGAAGCAAATGTCCGGCAACAGATCTGCCAGTCACTGAAGATTTCTCTGGGCAACGATTTTGAATTGCTCAAAGCGATCGGTGGCGACTGTGCCGGAGCACTCGCCATCACACGCAGTGAGCAACCCCTTCCAACAAATCAAAGATATGAACCGGTAAGTGAGAAACAACTGGCCGACTGGTCTGTTGGGACTCCCCATGCCTTCTCCGCAGTCACGGGCCAGAATGAAGTCCGACTATCACTCGCTGGTGCTCAGGACAAACTTCCCGTTCATATTCAGGACGGCCAAATCTTCGTCCCGATTGGAAACACACCAAGCACTTACCTGCTGAAGTTCGCCTCACCGTTCTATAAACATCTCCCCGAGAACGAAACCTTCCTCTCAATGCTTGCGGCTGCGGTCGGGTTGCCCGTCGTCGACATTCGATTGCACCGTACAACTCGCGCCAACATTGCGGTGATTCGACGATACGATCGAACAACGAGCGACACAGGTTGTCGACGTCTGCACCAGGAAGACTTTTGTCAGGCACTGGGGATTGGTGCTGAATCGAAGTATCAAAAAGAGGGTGGTCCGGGCCTGCGTCAATGTGCTGAAATCATCCGCAGATTCACTTCATTCCCGCTGATCGAGTTACAGAAACTGATGAACTGGACTCTGTTTAATCTGCTTGCTGGAAACGCGGATGCTCATGGGAAAAATTTGTCATTGCTGTACGCCGATCGACGCAATCTGAGCCTCGCACCGTTTTATGATCTGGTGTGTACTCGCAACTACAAAAATATCTCCCGACATCTGGCCATGACACTGGGAGAGGTTTCCGATCCCGATCTGATCGGCCCCAAACAGCTTGCCGCGATGGCCGCGGATCTTGGCGTTCGCCCGGCGGTGATCTCAAAGGCACTGACCAGCCTCAGCGAACAATTGATCGAAGCGATACCCACAACGGTGCAAAAGTTTCGAGACAGCTACGGGACATCGCCGGTGCTGGAACGCATCCCCATGATCATTCGCAAACAAATCCGCCGAGTGAAACAACTTCAGTAAGTGATCCAGTCAAAGCCCAATGAAAAAGTCCCGAGGACGGTCGATCAGACATCCCCCGGGACTCAGTGTAAATCAAACTCCAACCCGCAATCAGACCAGCTTCTGAATCGCCGCGAAATCACCTTTCAGCGACCGATAAAGCTGCTGATACTCTGGATACGCCGCGTTGTAACTCTTCACTGCTGGAGTCTTCTGAGCAGTCTTAGTGACAACGGAAATTGTTGCTTCACAGGCCTCTACCACGTTTTTATAAGCTCCTGTTCCGGCAGCCGCCAACAAGGCAACTCCGTAAGCCGGACCTTCTGACGCATTGATCGTCACGACAGGCTGACCGTAGATATCCGCCTGCATCTGTCGCCAAAACTGGCTTCGAGCACCACCGCCGGACAAGCGAATTTCCTTCACGGGAATCTTCATGGATTTGATAATCTCCAGAGTATCCCGCATCGCAAACGTGGCTCCTTCCATGACCGACCGAGCCATATGAGCTTTGCCGTGACGAAGACTCAAGCCAACCCAGCAGGCGCGAGCATTCGGATCAGCATGAGGAGTCCGTTCGCCCGTCAGATAAGGCAGAAAGAACAGACCTTCGCTGCCAGCCGGAGCGGTCGCCGCCTGTTCTGTAATGAGTTCATAGGGATCAACTTTGCGTTTCTTTGCGGCTGCAATCTCTTCCTGACATAGTTGATTGCGAAACCACTGCAGGCTTCCACCCGCAGACAGCACACAACCCATCACATGCCACTTCCCTCGAACGGCATGACAGAAGGTATGCACTCGTCCCAGCGGATCAACCTGAACTTCTTCGCTGTGAGCAAACACAACTCCGCTTGTTCCCATAGTGGCAGAAATCACACCACTGCCCACAATCCCGTTACCAATCGCACTGGCAGCCTGGTCACCTCCGCCACCAACAACAGGAGTTCCGGGCCGCAGCCCCATTTCCTTCGCCGCAGAATCGGACAACACTCCGGTGACATCTTCCGATTCATAAACTTTTGGAAACAGTTTCGCATCCAGATCCAGCTTATGCAGAAGCTCCTTCGACCAGTTGCGGTTTACCACGTCCAGCAGCAAAGTTCCTGAAGCATCACTGACTTCAGTCGCGAAATCGCCAGTCATCCGAAAACGCACATAGTCCTTGGGCAGAAGGACCTGAACTGTCTTGTCGAAGTTCTTCTTTTCCTTATTCCGCAGCCACAGGATCTTGGGAGCAGTGAAACCCGTCAACGCGGGATTCGCCACCATATGGATCAGCTTTTCACGTCCACCGGCCAGCTTTTCGATCTCCACGCATTCAGCGGCCGTTCGCTGATCATTCCACAGCAGAGCAGGGCGGATGACGTTTCCGGACTTATCAAGAAACACACTGCCATGCATCTGACCGCTGAGCCCGATTCCGCCGACGTCGGCCGCTTTCAGCTTGGCCGCCTTCATCACCTTTTTCACGGAATTAACCGACGCTGTCCACCAGTCACCCGGAGCCTGCTCCGACCAGCCAGGCTTGGGATTGCTCAATGGATATTCTTCCATCGCCGAAGCCAGGATCTTGCCCTTTTCGTTGATGGCCAGAGTCTTTGTACCGCTGGTTCCGATATCGATGCCAAGGAAGACGGGCATGAAGAATTGCTCCAGGAATAAATAGTGAGACAGGACAGGGTCAGGAATTTTTCTTTTGAAATAACACGGCAACAACTGATGACGTTGACTGCTCTTTCTGATTCTCAGAATGCAGGATCGAGAGTTTTCGCAACGTGCTTAGCGAGGGAGTATAGTCAGGTGTGAACTATTGAAAAACGATCCACGCTGCAAAAGAGCATTCCCTGATTCGCCAGAACAGGTCTAAACGTCACCACGGTTGCGGAACATGATCCTTTCGAAGGTCTCAGCTCTGTTGGATTCTTTCAACAGCAAGATCTGCAGGCAAAGCACTGGCGTTAAGAAACAATTCCTCCGTCAGACCGACGCAGAATTGAGGCCGAGATGATTATCCAGCCGTATCAAGCAAGCCAAGAACATGTTCGAGTTCCGCCCAGGAGGAATCGACACGCTGCTGATCCTCTTCACAACCTCCGTACTGTTCCAGTTTCCCCCGAACCTGCACGACAAGACGACAGATGTTATCGAGAATCGGTCTCACAAACTTCAGGTTGTCGGGCTCAAGCTGCGCAATGATGGAATGGGCGAGAACCCTCACACCTTCAGCTTCGTCGTCAAACCTCGGATCAATCTGCACTTCGTAAATGTATCGTTCGATGACAGGGAAGTAGTACACGAATGCGACACCTCCCATGAACATGAAGTCTTCCTGGTAAAATTGAGGGTGCTGCCAGAATCTGATGCAGGCTTCTTCAACGGTCAGTCCACCGAACATCTCCCAGGCATGATTGCCATCCAGACAACAGCCGGTGGGATCAAAGTCTTTCTGAGTCGGAAGGCCCACGATGTCACCCGTTTTCGACATGACAATCTCGTCAATATATGTCACTTGCCAAAATCCTGAGACGCTTTCCCACCTCAACCCGCGAGCCAAAAGCTCGCCACACTTAAAGCTCGCCTGCCGTTGAATCTGCCTGACAAAGGCACGATTTTCAGCTGCTGTCTCTTCGAGATGCGAAACCGGCAACGCAATACGACCGCCCAAGACCGGTCTCATCTTCATTGACATATCGAATTGGGAATGTCCTGTCAGCGCTGCCGTGCAGTTGAAACAATGGATCGGCGGTGAAATCCGAAGCTAGCTGCCAATCAACAAAAAGTCGCGATCAGGGTCAAAAAAGGGGGATGAAGCCCACGCCAGGATGGAAACCGGCCCGGCAGACTTTCGGGCGACTCGCAGAAATTCCTGAAGAGTCCGCCAGTCCTGGCCTGAGGAAGATCGAAATGTGCAGATTTGTCTCGTAAACTCCGCACACCTGAACAGAGGCCGCGATACCCAGGGTTGCGTACTCTGTCTTTCCGAACCTGGCCGAACGATTGAGTCCCGATGAATCTGTTGCTTGCGGATCTTTCTCTGAATTCTCTGCCAACGCTTTGGCTGACCCTCGCCGAAACAGCAACTGCGGCCGACGCGGCAGGTCTGAATCCCCTGAAGGGCCCAGTCGAATATGTGGCAACCTTTCTCTTTGCCCTGGCCATTCTGCATACCTTCGTTGTGAAGCAGTTTGCGAAACTTGCTCACAAGTATCCGGAAGGCTCCATCATGGAGAACCTGCTCCATTTCCTCGCGGAAACGGAAATCGTCTTCGGGATCTGGGCGGCGGTGTTGTTCTTCGCCATCGTCGTCATGAAGTTTTCGATCCATGCAGCCGTGGAATACATAGAAAGCCTCAACTACACCGAACCGAAGTTTGTACTTGTGGTGATGGTGGTGGCTGCAACGCGGCCAGTGGTCAATCTTGCAGAAACGATCATCCTGTTTATCGCTCGATTGTTGCCGCTGAAAGAGACGGTTTCATTCTATATCGCCGCACTTTCCCTTGGAGCGTTGTTTGGTTCGTTTATTACCGAGCCAGCCGCAATGACGCTTCTCGCATTGCTGCTGAAACGTCGCTACTTTGACAAATCCATCAGCAAATCACTGGCCTATGCCACAATCGGCTTATTGTTCGTCAACGTTTCGATTGGTGGAACGCTGACCCACTTCGCGGCACCTCCGGTCCTGATGGTTGCCGGCAAATGGGGCTGGGGAACATGGCATATGGCTTCCCAATTCGGCTGGCGAGCCGCTGCAAGTTGTTTGTGTTCGACCATACTTGTCGTCTTGTGCTTCTGGAAGCAATTGAATGCTGTTGAAGCCGACACGACTGAACAACAAAAGGTACCCGGCTGGTTGACGGCAACGCACCTGGTATTTCTGGCTCTGGTGGTGGCCTTCGCTCACCATCCGGACGTGTTTTTCGGGGTCTTTATGATGTTTTTGGGATTGGTTACGGCCACAAAGGAGTATCAGGATCCACTGAAACTCAAAGAAGGCCTGCTCGTCGGATTTTTCCTCGCAGGATTGGTCACGATGGGCTCGCTGCAGGAACATTGGCTGCGTCCGCTGATCGCCAACCCCAGCATGACCGGAGCCAAAATGTACCTTGGCGCAACAGCGCTGACGGCCATCACCGACAATGCCGCTCTGACGTATCTGGGTTCACTTGTGGAAGGAATTTCAGATCAGCTCAAGTATGCCCTCGTGGCAGGAGCCGTGACTGGTGGAGGATTAACGGTCATTGCCAACGCACCGAATCCAGCCGGCGCGGGAATTCTACAGTCCTCTAAAGCATTTGAAGGAACTGGAATCAGCCCGGTGGGCCTTTTGCTCGGGGCAATTCCTCCGACCTTGATGGCAATTGTTTTCTTTTGGTTTGTTGCACGATAACGAATGATTCTTTTGGTGTCTCTGAGTCTGAATCTGTTGTCACCCATCGGCTGCAGATTCAGGATTGATTGGCCGTAGATTTCTGACATCCCGTCAGGGGTAACATCATGACTCACCAGATTGTTGAATGTCCCGGCTGCCTGACCAAACTGCGAGTCCGTGAAGCGTCCACCACGATTACTCTGCAGTGCCCTCGTTGCGGCGAACAACTGGCAGTAGATCCACCGGATTCTGCTCCTGCCGCACCGGCAAAGAAGCCTGCTCCTGCCGCCAGCAAACCGGCTCCAACAAAATCGGTGACAGGGAAACCTGCGGCACCGCCGGCTGCAACGGCTGCTTCTAAACCGAAGACTTCAGCATCAACATCTGCGTCAAAACCAGCGCCGGCAAGTTCACGACCATCTCAAAAGCCAGCGAGGAAAGAACGACCTGTCGAAGACGATCCATGGAACACGGATTCGTACACAGAGCCCGCCTACGACGATTATGGAAACTACGGCCAAACCTCCGCGCCTCAGCGACGCACTCCGCCAAAGAAGAGTGGCAACGGGTTGATGATTGGTTTGCTGGCTGGGGGTGGAGTAGCACTCGTCGGCGTCATCATATTTGCAGTCTCGTCATTTCTGAAAAGCTCCGGAGCAACTTCCGGCACGACAACGGGCACTGAGATCGCAGGGACGCCATCCGGCGGAGAAAATGCTGGAGTTGTCGGCAGCGATCCGGGGGCAACCGGGATGACTCCACCGACCGTTCCCGGCGTAACTCCTCCGGGACAGACAGGAACGCCGACGCTGCCCGGAGCCAGCAACATACATCCTGCCACCGCAGCCATCAGTGGCGATGCTCGCAAGCTGCGCTATCACTGGAAGCCCGGTGCGGTTCATACCTACATGTTCACCGTGGAAGAAGGTTCCGGCGATGACATGAAGAAGACCACCGGCACCTGCACTTACAATGTCAGTGGCAACTCGAATCAGGTGGTATCGGAAGAAGAAAGCTCAGGCACGGGCTTCGTTGTCGCCGCCGATGGACTCATCGGAACATGTGCTCACGTTGTCGAAGGTGCCAAACGGATCGAAGTCCACCTTGGCGGACAAACTTATCCGGCGACAGTCGTGGCCGTGGAACCTCGATCTGATGTTGCCTTGATTAAAATCAATGGCTCGGGCCTTCCCACACTGACTCTTTCGGATTCGGACACAGTTCAGCTTGCAGAAGCAGTCCGCGCAATTGGCTATCCGCTCTCAGACGTGCTGGGCACCGACGTAAAAGTTACAACGGGCACGGTGGCCGGAGTAATCCAGAACAAAGATCGTGGCAAACAGATCCAGATTGATGCCGCAATTAACCCGGGAAACAGCGGCGGCCCTGTAGTCAACGGAGCAGGGCAGGTCGTAGGTGTTGCCAGTGCAAAACTCTCTGGATCTTCTGTCACTTCCGTGGGCTTTGCAGCACCAGTTAACCAGCTTCGAGCACTGGCGGCGACAAAGGGAATTCAACTCGCAAATGCACCTCGAGGTCAGGATCTCGCCGGCCCCGAAGTGGCTCGACGAGTGACACCGGGCGTCGCATTCATCAAAGTCTGGGGAAACAGTGGCGGCAAGATGTATGAAGTCGCATTCAATGCCAACTTCCATGAGCAGCCACAGATGCGTCGCTCCAGAGGTGGATTTCCGGGCCCACCTTCGTTCGGTTCAAGTTCGATAGATCGTGGCAAACTAACGGTTAACGCATTGGGCGAAGTACTGGAATTCCAGGGTGAAGAACAATTGCCGGCAGTCCTTGGCCCAGTTGGCGTTTTCTTCATGGAACAACTCGATGCGTACTCCGAGTCTCAATGGCACGTTGAAACCGAATCAACTTTGCAGCGAATCAAACGTGATGATAGTCCGTTCGGGGGAATGCCCAGATTTGGTGGTCGGATGCGAGGCTTTGGACCTCCGGGAATGTTCGGCGGACAGCAGGATCAGGTCGTTGAAGAAATCCCGGCGATTGAAAGAGTTTCTTACCAGGTCGGCCAGACACTAAACAACAAGATTTCAATCACAAAGTCCTATGAGTACACCGCAACGCGATCCAACAGCCAGCTGTATATGAACATTCGAGGCACCGGAACACTAGTGTTTGACACGGTTCAGGGCATGCCTTTCAGCCTTGAATACAATTCGACCGTTGAGCAAAACAACGAAGACGGAAACATTAAGGTTCCTGTTCGAGTGTCCTACACTCTCCGTGATCAGGCGGAAGTCCAGCGAGAGATTGAACAGGCTCAGCAGAAGATGGCTGCCGACAAGAAACAGCGTGAAGAAGAACAGAGTAATCCGAATCCAAAACTTGTCGATGACCTGATTGCGGAAATCCGCAAAGCCGAAGGTGGCAATGGGGCCAGCCAGCCTCTCTCAAGGCTCAGCCAGATTGCGATTGTCGAAGATAAGCGCGACGAAGTCCTGAAGATTGCTCGCAATCATTTGAAGAACAGCAACGGCTTTGTCAAAAAGGGTGCGACCGAAGCCTTCTGCCGCTGGGCCACAGCCGAGCACTCCGAAGAACTAAAGAAAGTTCTGGCGGATTCTGACGGCTTGATGCACGATGCGAAAAAAGTTGCGGTGAAAACCCTGGCGAAAATTGCAAAGCCGGAAGACTACCCAACTCTGATCATGTCAATGACCGACCACGTGGTCCGTGGTGATCTTAAAGAAGCACTGATCGCCATCGGTGCTCCAATTGAGGAGCCTATCATGAAGACTTTCCCGCAGATCACTGATGCCTCGGCCAGGAATGATCTGCTGGAAGTTCTCAAGAAAGTCGGAACCGAAAAGTCCGTCGACTTCCTTGAGAAGTTAGCCACATCCAATGATTTCTCCGTAAAGAACAATGCTCAGCAGGCATTGGACGCGATTCGAGCAAGACTGTAGTCTCAACTTCTGCTACTCATGCAGTTCCAGCGTCGCTTCAACTTCAACGGGAACGTTGTACGGCAGTGACCCCATTCCGACCGCGCTTCGAGCGGCTTTCGCAGCGTCCCCGAAGATTTCGACCATCGTATTGCTGAATCCATTCACAACAAACGGATGACGCTGGAAATCAGAAGTTGAATTGACCATCCCCAGAACTTTTACAATTCGCTTAATGCGATCCAAAGATCCCAGCGAAGCTTTGATGGTTGCCAACATTGTGAGAGCAACCTGACGAGCAGCGGCGACTCCCTGTTCTTCCGTCAAATCTGAACCGACTCGGCCGACGATCATCTTGCCGTTTGTATCAAACGGGACCTGTCCGGAAACGTAGGCAATTTTGTCCACAATGACCACCGGTGTGTAAACTCCGCCCGGAGCAGGAACCGGAGGAAGAGTGATTCCAAGCTCGGCCAGTCGCGCATCAATACTCATGATCGTCCTCAAAAAATGAAGTGTGAATCAGCGGTACCTAAAAGCTCACGCTGAGGACTCTAATGCCTGACAAGGATTCGTGGAACCGTCGCATTGCACGGTGTCAGGTCAATTGCGAATCGACCACGAGATCCCGTACACTGTCGACGTCGAAGTCAACTGTCCGGAACGGAGAAGGCAAATGCATAGTCTCAATTCAACCATACTGCTGGCTCAGGATCTGCCCGTTGCCGCAAGCGGCGAACTGGATTTTGTCACTGTCCTGTTGATTTGTCTTGCCGTGATCTTCGGCATGATTCTGCTGGTATTTGTCGGGATCTTCGCTTCAGTCATGTCGCTCTGGTTTCGGGCTTTCATGTCTGGAGCGTACATCGGACCACTTCAGATGGTCGTGATGAAGCTGAAGAAGGTGAATCCCCAGATCATCGTGGATTGCCGCGTCATGTCTGTTCAGGCTGGCGTAGCCAACATCACAACCAACGCCATGGAATCTCACTATCTCGCCGGGGGCAACGTACCGCTCGTCGTGCGTGCCCTGATCGCAGCTCATCGAGCCCAGATCGCGCTGGACTGGAATACGGCGGCAGCAATCGACCTTGCCGGAAGAAATGTTCTGGAAGCTGTTCAGACCAGTGTAAAAACCAAAGTGATCGACTGTCCGGACCCTTCACGAACAGGACGACCAACCCTTGATGGTATCGCGAAGAACGGCATTCAGTTGAAAGCCAAAGCCCGCGTTACAGTGCGAACCAATATTACTCAACTGATTGGTGGAGCCACTGAAGAAACAATCATCGCGCGAGTCGGTGAGGGAATCGTGTCTGCGATCGGGTCGTGTGAAAGTCACAAAGACGTTTTGGCTAATCCGATGCTGATCGCCCGAGCAGTTCTGGCCAAAGGTCTGGATTCTCAAACGGCCTACGAAATCGTCTCAATCGATATCGCCGATATCGACGTAGGCGACAACGTTGGTGCGCGTCTTCAGGCCGATCAGGCGGAAGCCGACATGCGTATCGCCAGGGCTCATGCAGAAGAACGTCGAGCCGCAGCTGTCGCTGAAGAGCAGGAAATGAGAGCATTAACGCAGGAGAATCAGGCGGAAGTCGTTCTGTCAGAATCTGAGATTCCGAAAGCTATGGCTGCGGCCTATCGCGGGGGCAACCTGCGAGTATCAAAAGAATCCTGATAAAATGTCCGGGTCGTCGCCGTGATGAAAAGCACGACCATAGCAAGCAGCGGCCACACCGGCAGCCTCTGGAGGATTCTCCCCGGAAGATAACCCCGGGGAGAATGATCGCAGAGAGTGGAATCAGGCAACGCCCTGGAATCCCATAGCAGTGAATCGTGCCATCTCGATCGCGTCCAGGATTTTCACGGCCACAATCGAATCGAAGCTCATGATGACTCGTCGCGAACCCTGGGCATCGGGTGTCTTACGCTCGATCAGGATCAGGTCACCGGAAATCATATAGCTGACAAACTGAATCGACTCACCGAACGTCGTCATAATCAGGCCGGTGCGAGGAATGCTGGCGGGCCATTCGGCGAAAATCCTTCGCATATCCTTCATACCAGTTGCTCCCATGAAGTTTCCTTTGTTCAAACTCTTCTCAAGTCACCTCGCTGATTCTTCGGCTGAACTAACGGCTGCTCTGTAACGCAACACAGCCGACGGTTGATCGCGTGGATCACTATGAGCGACACCATGGGTCGGATCACTACAACCGGCGTCGCTGTTAAATTCACCTGCCACGATTGTTTTGCCCTCGTTGATTTCGCCAGTGAGGCAAGTTTTTCCGTTCAGTTACGATAAGCCGTCCGGCAAGCATCTCTTTTCTTTGGCCGAAGTTAATCTCCAAACCAAACCGGGCCATGAATTTGATGTCGCTGATGTTCACGCAACGTTGCTCTCTCGAGCTGTGTTCTGGCAAATGCTCAAATGCAAAAGGTAACGGATTATCGTGGCTGCTCCGACTGCTGCACCTTTCGACTGGAAAAACCTAAGCCAACGTTCAGTGGCTTCGGTCAAAGCCGATTTGCTGCCAAAGTCGATCGAATTGCCAGCTCTCCCACATGCGGTGACAGAGTTTGTCCAGGCTTCGGCCAATCCGGACCAAAGCATCGCAGATCTCGCAAAGATTATTGAAAAGGATTCCGCGCTGACCGTGGAACTTCTGCGACATGTGAATTCAGCGATGTACGCTTCGAGTTCTCCCATTCGCAGCGTCAAAGGGGCGATCAATCAGATAGGACTCAGAATCGCGAAGATGCATTTGATGGCCGTCGGCATGAAAGCCGCCAATCGTGCACTCAAAACCAAGCTGATCAATCAAAGAAACTTCTGGAACGAATCTCTGCAGAAGGCTTTGTTCGCGAAAGAGATCGCAACACGCATGCATCTCGATCCAGGTCTGGCATTTCTTGGCGGCCTGCTACAGGATTTTCTGCTTCCAGTGCTGACAAACACATTCGACAAACAGTATCTCGAATACATGGACACATCGTCTACGCCTGGTCAGGGACGGAATCTGGTCGACTGGGAGCGAGAAGTTTTCGGATGGGATCATGCGTCGGCTGGTGCTTACTACGCGGCCCAGTGGAAATTCCCCGACGATCTGTTGTGTGCCATTTTTTTTCACCATTCACTGGAGTCAACCTTGCAGGAACCCAACGCCGAGTTCTTCAAGTTATTCCCCGTCGCGCTGGCGTCACTTCTTCCAGATCAATTGCATCAATCACCTCGCGGATTTCAGACCCTGATCAAAGTGGCTCGCCAATGCCGAGCGATTGAACTGGAATCGGTCTGCAGAGCCGTCGATGAAGAACAAATGAAGCTAGCCGAGGGATACGAGATCCCAAATCATCTCACGCAACTACTGCTGCAAACTCAGCGAACGATGGATCAAAGCGACACATGACCGCCCTTTACGCCAAAGCAGGCGTGTAGCTCAGTTGTGTAATCTTCAGGAAACGCCAGTCGATACTGAACAAGGTTCCGCCCTCCATCCATAAAACGGGGCCGCCTCGAAAAAAGAAGACTGATTGCAGTCGACGAATGATGTCCGTCGACTTATGCTGATCGCCCCACCCAACGCTTACCCCGCCTATTTGCCGATTCTCCCTGCCAAATGATTCGTCAGGAGACTCTCGTGAAACGCCAACATCGGTCTTCCCCTGAGCAAAGCATCGATTCGCAATCACGTCGAAACTGGATTGCTTCGACAGGTCTTAAAGCTGCCGGGCTGAGCACAATCCATCGATTCTGGGGAAGCGTGGCACAAGGAAGCGTGCAGCCCTCGAATTCATCGTTGGCGACAAAAACACGTCGCGCGAAATCGGTGATCATGATCTTCAACTGCGGCGCTCCCAGCCATATTGACCTGTGGGACATGAAGCCACAGGCACCATCGGAGATCCGCGGCAGTTTCGAGCCGATCGACACCAATGTCCCAGGGATTCAGATTTCGGAACTGCTGCCCGAAGTTGCGAAACGCATGGACAAGCTTTCGATTGTCCGAACACTCCATCACTCGCATGGTGGCCACAACTCCGGCATGCATTGGTCAATTGTCGGCAAGCCTTACCGCATCGACAGCACTCTGATCAATCCCGGCCGCGCCGATGTTCCGAGCTTCGGTACTCTCGCAGGTTGGCTTGCGCAGCAGGATGGCTATTCCGCGAACGTGCCTCCGTATGTGATTACTCCGTTTCCTCATTGCGACAGCACGAAGTATCTGACGCCCGGACAATTTGGAGGTTGTCTTGGAAGCCGTTTTGATCCATTTGTCCTGAACGCCGATCCCAACACAAAGGGCTTTCAGGTTCCCGGGCTTCAGCTTGACGCCGCCATCAGCCGTGATCGACTTCAGGATCGTCAGTCATTGCTGCAATCGCTTGATGAGCGAGGAATCCTGACCGCCTCTGAATCCACGGCCGACATTGACGTGCAGCGAGCCAAAGCACTGGGGCTGATCGGCTCTGATGCAGCCAGTGAAGTCTTCGATCTGTCGAAAGAACCCGATTCCGTTCGTGACCGCTATGGCCGACATAGCTGGGGGCAGTCTCATCTTCTGGCACGACGACTGATCGAAGCTGGCAGCCGATTCGTCACCACCGTGAACGGCCCAAGCATTACCTGGGATACTCACAAAGACAATTTCAGCCAGATGAAAAATCGGCTGGTTGCTCCCATGGAAAAAGCCTACGTGGCGTTGATTGACGATCTTTCAGAACGCGGCCTGCTGGATGAAACGCTGGTGATCTGGATGGGTGATTTTGGTCGCACGCCGATCATCAATAAAGAAGCCGGACGAGATCACTGGCCTCAGTGCTATTCCATGGTGCTGGCCGGTGGAGGCATCCGCGGCGGACAGGTCGTTGGCGAATCCGACAAGACTGGCGCCTACCCAAAACTTCGCCCCATCCGACCGGCTGACATTCACGCCACCGTTTTCGATGCACTTGGCTACGATGCGCAGCACATCAACTACCATATGGCGGATGGACGTCCGATGCCGGTTTCAGACGGACAAATCATTCAGGAATTGTTGTAACAACTGCGGCAGCATCTGGCATTCATGCAGGTTGGCCACTCTCCTGTCCGAATCGCGAGAGCTATCCACATTCCCTGTGAACGTCGAAAGACAGTGAGCCAAAAAAGGTGAAACAGTCCCGACAATTCCAGTCGGATCGTCAGATTCTGGACAGCAAATGACTTCGGAACTTCATGCCATTGAAGCCGCCAGACGGATTCTCCTGAAACCGAACGTCAGTCGACCGTCCATCCGAACCGTGGAGCAATCGAGGGCCAGGGGTTACTTGCCGCTCTGAAGGTCTCAACAAAGATGACTTTGGCTCATCCCGGGGAACAAAGCCCATTGCTTTGAATTGCCGTCACCAGTTCACGTCGAAGTTTTTCGACTTCGCAAATCAACGCATCGCAGCCCCGATCAATATCCGACCGTTCTCCGGAGATGCTCACAAGTTCTAAATGTTCAGCCGCAGCGTATGTGGAGTCGGCCAGGAAATATCGTACGGACCCTTTAATGGAATGAGCAGCGTCACTGATTTTACCACGGCAGTCCTCAACCATCGCGGCCTGAAGTTCGCCAAGTCGATCGGGCAATGTTTCAATAAACAACGCTGCCAGTTCGCGAAGTAGTTCAACATCCCCCTCCAGCTTTGCAATCGCTCCAGCAAAGTCACAGCATGAAGAGGTTGAACAGGACATTGGTGAAGGAATCATAGAAAAGCAATCAAAGGAGAATTCAGAAGATCGCAGGAGGCAGCCCTGCCATCTGAAATAACGGGACTTCTCAAACGAGACAATTGCAGAAACAAATTTCCAGGCTGGAACTGCGTCAACTTCCGAGGAAACAAACACAGACTCCAATACTTCTCTAAGCCTGCCACCGAATTCAAGTATACCTGTGGCTGCTGCCATTGACATCACCCTTTTCAGTGAACTGAAAACGAGGGCTGCGTCGCATCCGCGAGACAGACTCGCCTGAACAGCCAGGTCGAGAAGGTGGCGAATCAAATACGGGACAGAATCCGGATCAGATTCCAGCGCAAAGGACCAGTCTGCGATCGTAAATTCAGCAAGCGTCTGCTGTCGAAACTTCCGCTGCTCGGCGAGTATCAATGCTCGCTGGATTGTTTTCAATAAACTACTTTCAAGAACTTCCTTTGGAACGTAACTCGCTGCACCGGCCTTGAATGCCTGCAAAACAAGATCCTCGGACACACAACTGGTCATCAGTACGACCGGTATGCTCTGCCCGGCGTTCCTGAGATTCTCAATAACCTCCAGACCGCTCATTCCTGAGCATACGGAGATCTGTCACAATCATGAAAGGACGATGAACTTCCACGTACTCCAACGCTTCCTGACCACATGTCAATGCAGTAACAACAAACCTTGGATCTTTACGAAGAACGTGACTAACAATCAGTCGCTCCCTCGCTGAATCATCAACATCAAGTATTGAGACCTTTTCGGAAACCATCTGGATATTACTTTTATCGGAGCAAGCCCAGAACAACACCCATTATCAAGTGGTTGCGTTCATGCATGGCTTTTCAGACTCTCAATCTCAGACCATGCAACTCTGTAGCGAAATCATCAACGGGCATTCCATAAAGTTAACTTCAGGTGAAGATTTGCCAGTAAGTGAATTGCTCGACTCACGTGCAGGTACTTCGCAATGTTCTTCAGGAAACCTCATCACTGCTGGTCACATAAAAGAACTGTTTGAAGTGGACCCCGGTTTTCGGACCAGCGGGCGCGATCGCTAAGGTGGATCGGGCGGGGTCAGGAGCGGCTGTTATGGACTTCCCACGGAGTGCGGTAGTCCAGGGACTGATGAGGGCGTTCGTGG
>Ga0255095_1000026_pt1 | contig 102824 bp, 60 predicted proteins | sample Colum_Law_RepC_8_2_FD_188435 | JGI IMG/M metagenome (GOLD analysis project Ga0255095, IMG submission 188435) | Freshwater microbial communities from Columbia River, Oregon, United States - Colum_Law_RepC_8d | ecosystem: Environmental > Aquatic > Freshwater > River | place: USA: Oregon...
GAGCTGGCTCTACAGCGTGCTGGTCGTGCAGGCTTCCGGCGGCCCGGATCTATTGCAGCACTCGCCGGTCGACTTTGCGGATCAGGTGACCGTTTCCGTGGAGAAGTTTCGCACAGCCGACGGTGGCTACGCAAAATCCACAGACGGGGCACTCGGCAGCACCTATCAATCATTCCTTGTCGCGCTGACTTATGAGTTAATAGGACGAAAGATCCCAAGGCGAAACGCGATGGTGCAGTTTCTCTACGATCGTCAGCGAAACGATGGTGGCTTTGTTGAGATTGCTCCAATGAAACGCAGCGGGACTAATCCTACGGCGGCCGCTGTCGCGTTGTTGAATCAACTGAATGCGATGGATGATGACATCGCGGATGACGTCACCGGATTTCTGACCGATGTTGTCAGCGCCGAAGGGGGATTTCAGGCGAATACTCGCATTCCATTTGCCGACGGCTTATCGACTTTCACAGGTTTGCTGACTGCTCAGGATTTACAGCGACGCGACCTGATTCCGCCGGACAGGATTCTGCATTGGCTCGGTACATCGCTGGAACTTCCAAGTGGTGGTTTTCGAGGTGCGAGCTGGGACCAACAGGCCGACGTGGAGTACACGTTTTATGGACTCGGAATTCTTGGCCTGCTTTATGCCCCGAGTGAGTAGGCAGAACTTCAAATCTCAAATTTGAAATATGAGATTTGAAATGGCCGTGCAGTGATGGCCGTATATCAGAAGCCTCACAACTTTGATATCGCTTCATCAAGATTCAGCAGCACACTCATCGCTGCCGACCATGCGGCCAGTTCAACCGGAGGCAAAGCCATGTCACGCGGCGAAGCGCCGATGGTGAGATATTCTTCGGCCGCAGCAGGTTCCTCTGTAAAGGCCTTGGTCGCCTCGTCAAGAATCTCTTTGATGGTTGCTCGTTCAGCCTGATCCGGTTGCCGGCTTAGCACGAGTCGAAACGCCAGATCGATCCTTGCGTCAACATCGTTGGCCGCCGTCAGACATCGCTCCCCCAGCTTGCGGGAGGCTTCCACGAACGTTGGATCATTCAGCAGCACAAGTGCCTGCAGCGGAGTATTTGTACGAGCCCGTCGAACGAGACAGAACTCCCGATCCGGCGCATCAAACGTCGCCATGCCTGGAGGCGGACAAGTGCGTTTCCAAAACGTATACATGCTGCGACGATAAAGTCCTTCTCCGGTATCCGGAACATACTTATCCCGTCGCTCCACGCTGACGTCTTCCCACAGTCCTTCTGGTTGATAAGGACGAACGCTGGGACCACCAATACGCGGGCTGAACAAACCGCTGACGAACAACGCATGATCACGGACTGTTTCTGCAGGAAGTCGATAACGGGGTCCGCGCGCCAGCAATGTATTGCGAGGATCCTTCTGTAGCAGTTCCGGAGTCACATTCGATGACTGACGATACGTGGCCGACAACACGATCTCTCGCAGGATCGCTCGTTGATCCCATTTTTGTGCAATCAACTCAGTCGCCAGCCAGTCGAGCAGTTCCGGATGGCTGGGGAATGCTCCCTGGCTACCGAAGTCTTCCGACGTTTCGACCAGCCCCATGCCAAATAACATCTCCCACCACCGATTGACGGCCACACGAGCCGTCAACGGGTGCTTAGGATCCGTCAGCCAACGAGCCAGATCGAGACGTGTCTTTTTGTTCGTCGCTTCCTCCGCCACTGCAGACACGGAATCGCTAAGTGCTTGAGGAAACTCAGACTCAACCTGGTCGCCTCGCTGATCGTACTGGCCACGCTTCAGGATAAATGCCAGCCGTGGCTCTGAGGGTTCTGACATCACCATCGTGGCAGGAATTTCGTTCTCGATCTCCGCACGGCGTTTTGGTAATTCTAATCGTTCTATACGAAGAGCTTTGGCTGTTGCGTCCACCTGGCTCACGTAGTATTGAACCAGGAGCTGTTGTTGCTCAGCACTTCTTTCAGCCGCTGGCGTTTTGAGCAACTCTGCCAGTTGACCAAACGCTTCTCCTTTGGCGAGAGAAGAAACGTCATCAGAGCTGAGTTCACTGCCATAGATCTGGACGTCGTCAACGAGTCCTTTAAATGGCACCGACTTGTGGCGACGACCGATGTGAAACGGTTTGTCTGTCTTCAACGATCCAGCAAGTTCATTGTTTGTCGTGACGTCAAACTCCTGCGCCACCCCATCGACATACAACTTAACGCCCTGAGCACGTTTTGATCCATCGTAAGTCACGACCAAATGATGCCACTCATTCAGACTGACAGGATTCTTCGAAGCAATCCGAAAAGCATTATCAGGCCAGTGGCTGACGAAATGTGCGGCGATTTTTCCACCGTCGATCATCAGGTCATAACCGCGATAAGCATTGTCGTCGTCCATCTTCGACAGCACGGTACCGATGTCATTGGATGAAAGCTGAATCCAAACCGAGACCGAAAACTTGTCGGTGTTATCGAAGTCGCCGATCTGCCCTGCGTCGACATAGTTTGAACCGTCAAATTCCAGAGCCTGCCCCAGTCGGCCGGGCTTCTTTAGAGCTTTACCTTTGATGGTCCCGCCTTGCTCCGCGATGACTCGATTGCCGACCAGTTCTCCTTCCGCTTCATCCAGCGGCAGATGACTGCGAAGACCAATCGGCCCGGCTGATGCGATCTGTTCGGGCGTCAACGACGTCTCCCACGCCTTCAATTCTTCGCCAACATTGGCAGCTCGATCCTTGAGGACCTGATCAATCTCAACCAGCCGCGCCTCGATCTTCTGCAATTCAGCCGTTTGCTCGGGCGATGGCACTTTCAACAGCGGTTCAGCCATTCGGGCTTTGTTGTAGGAAACAACTTTGTCAGGCACGTTATTGAAGAACGATGCAAACTGATAATAGTCACGCTGAGAGATCGGGTCATACTTGTGATCATGACATCGCGCGCATTGCATGGACATAGCCAGGAACACGGTCGACGTCGTATGAACTCGATCCGCCACGTATTCAACGTGATACTCTTCTTCAATGATGCCGCCTTCGGTGGTGAGCACATGATTGCGACTGAATCCGGTGGCAACTCGTTGGTCGATCGTCGGATTCGGAAGCAGGTCCCCGGCAAGTTGCTCCGTGAGGAACTGGTCGTACGGCATTCCGGATGCAAAGGCGTTGATAACCCAATCCCGCCAAGGCCACATGGTGCGAGTTTCGTCGTTGTTGTAGCCGTTGGTGTCGGCATAACGAGCGGCATCCAGCCACTGCATCGCCATGCGTTCGCCATAGTGCGGCGACTTCAGCAGACGATCGACAACATCCGCGTATACCTCTTCTCCTGGCAAAGTCTTCAGAGCTGTTTCGAATGCATCTAACTCTTCCAGAGATGGCGACAGGCCAGTCAGATCCAGAGTGACTCGCCGGAGCCAGACATGTGGCGCCGCTTCCTCCGTTGGTTGCATCCCTTCCAGTTGCAACCGATGAGCAATGAATTGATCGATGGGATTCTTCGCCCATTTGGAATCGGCGATAACAGGCGGTTCCGGCCTTTGAGGAGTCTCGAAAGCCCAGTGACCGGAATACTCCGCCCCCTCGGCAATCCATTGTTTCAGAATCTGCTTTTGTTCTGCAGTCAGAGGTTTCTTTGTGACCAGTGGCGGCATCTGAAGATTGGGATCATGCGAATCGATACGAGCTATCAACTGGCTCTTTTCCGGATGCCCGGGCACGATTGCCGGCTCGCCACTTTCTCCCGCAGCGATCGCGTTGTCTCTGACATCCAGGCGAAGATTACCCTGACGGCTACCTTCATCGAGTCCATGACAATTCCAGCAATGGTTCGACAAGATCGGCCGCACCTGCTGATCGAAACGAATCGTTTGCTTCGACTGAGCGATCGCTTCTTCATTGTGGGTGACGCAACAGCAGGCGATAGCAGCGGCCAAGGTAAATCGGAAAATTGACATCGGCGGATACTCGCGGCGGGAAGTCGTTGTTGTTGGAGTCAGGATTGACTGGTGCAGAAGCCGTTAAACCACCGGGGTAAACCCGGTGGCGGAAGGCATTCTTCAATTACTGAACTATTTTGATGCGGCTAGTCGTCGTTGGCGAAACATCCATGGAACCAGACCATCGTTGTCTGAGTAACTTGGAGTCCACGAGTTGTGACTAACGCCCGGCAATTCAACATAAACCGGTTTTCCACCAGCTTCAGTTAAGTGCTGAACAGCACTCCGACTGCGTTCAACTGGAACGACGGTGTCGGCATCTCCATGAGCAACCCAGACGGCGATATCTTTCAACGCCACAACTTTTGCCGGATCCGCCGCGCCGCAGATGGGAGCGACCGCCGCAAACCATTCTGGGCGTCGACTGGCCAGATCGAATGATCCGAAACCGCCCATCGACAAACCCGTCAGATAAATCCGATCAGGGTCAATCTGTTCTTCCTTAATCGTGTGTTCAATCATCTCCATGACAGTACTCAGTTGCGCTGTCGGTTCATCGGGCGAGACCGGATCCGTCTTTGCAGTCCAGTCGACTTCCAACCATTTTTTCTCGGGGCGACACTGAGGAGCCAGGACGTAACACGGAAACTTCTCACGCCAGCGCGGCTGAGCCATCTGAGTTGGCAAGTACAGCAACTGCAAAGCGTTGTCGGTTCCCCGTTCGCCAGCTCCGTGCAGGAAGATCACCAGCGGATACTTCTGTTCGGCTTCGATCGCGGCTGGTTTCATCAGCCGATAACGAAACTCTTCGTCTTTGTATTCGCCACCGGTCCAGGTAATAGATTTCTCTTCATACGCCGTTTTCGCATCGACAGGTTCTGTCTTCGGGTCGGTGACAGGTTCTGGTCCCGCCACATGATCACGCCACAACCATTCCAAAGATTCCGGCATAATCGCACCGCCATGCTTTCCGCTATGGGCACCAGTGCCGCCGACAAACTTGTAGTCGTAACCTTTGAACTTCAGTGCTTTCTCCATCTGCAGATTCGCAAGCCACCAGTTGCCGTGTTCGTTGTCGAGATCATTCTCGCCGTCCTGGAGGAACACTCGAATCGGCTTCTTGTCTGTCTTGCGGATCATGGCTTCATAAGCATGACCGCCGCGGATATTGGTAAAGCTGCCGATATGGCTCAGCACATTGCTGAACCATTCCGGATGTTCCCAGGCCGCAGTGAAAGCACAAATCCCGCCGCTGGACATTCCACAGATTGCTCGGTCCGCGGGATCACTGCTGATCTTCAGCTTGTGTTCTTCGACGACATGAGGCAGCAATTCCTGGACGACAAATCGAGCATACTGATCGCTCAACGTGTCGTATTCGAAACTACGATTGTTAGCTCGCCAGCGACTCTCCGGAATTTCTCCGCCGTTATGTCCCGGGTTGATGAACAGTCCAATTGTGACCGGCATCTTCCCCTGATGGATCAGGTTGTCGAAGACGATGGGAACTCGCACCTGTCCATTCTCATCAAGATAAGCATGACCATCCTGGAAGACCATCAGACAGGCGGGCTGAGTTCCGTCGTACTGCTTTGGAATGTAGACGTGATACTCTCGCACAGTCCCTTCAAAGATCTGGCTGGTCCATTCATGCTTCGTGACAGTTCCCTGCGGCACGCCGTCCTGACGCTGTGAGTCGGCTCCGAGCTGGTAGACGTCGTCCGGGTTCGTCTGCTGAGCTTGGGTGCTTTGTGAGAAACTTGCGATCATGAGCAGCATCAGAAACAAAGGTCGAAATGAGATTAGTGTGCGTGGCATCCTGATTTTCCGGTGAGAAAAAGCCTGGGCGAGGCAGACGATCTTCTGCAATCAGCGCAAGGGATCGTTCGCCCTGGAGCGAATGGGCTGCGGCAGACTGAAGTGTTGCAGCGTATAGGATGAGGTTTCTCTTGTCGGTTGTCTACCGGTTGGGTTGACCCAATAGATTCCGCGGTGCACGCTGCCCCAAATGCCTCGCTGCCTGGTATCGGGCTTTCTTCCAGCGTATGCTGATTGGCTGGAAGTCCGTGAGTTCGGTTAATGGAGCTGAGTTTTCCTGACTGATTTCAGCGCCGTGAACCGTCCCTTCGGGAACTCCCTGTGTGTTTTGCACCCCATCGGCAATTCCAGGAGATCCTCATGTCAAAAGCGTCACCCCAACTGCCTCGCCGTCGCTTTCTGAAGAAAAGTGTGGCTGCAGCCGCCGCAGCGGTTATGGCTCCAACCATTATTCCCGCCTCAGCACTTGGGCGAGGTGGAGCGGTTGCTCCCAGCGAACGAGTCGTCGTCGGTGGCATCGGAATCGGCAATCGCGGCACCTATGACCTGGGTTGTTTTCTGCAGCAGCCGGATGTGCAGTTCATTGCTGTCTGCGACGTGAAGGAATCGCGTCGTCAGGCCGTTAAGAAACTCGCCGACGACCAATACGGCAATCAAGACTGTTCCATGCACAAAGACTTTCGCGAAGTGCTGGATCGAAAGGACATTGATGCCGTCCTGATTGCCACCGGTCCAAACTGGCATGCGACGATGGCCATGCACGCCGCCAAAGCCGGCAAGGATATGTATTGTGAAAAGCCTGTCACGAAGAACATCGCCCAGAGCCTGATCCTTGCGGAAACAATGCGACGAACGGGGCGAGTTTTCCAGGCGGGAACTCAGCGACGCAACCTGCCTCACTTTGCCTTTGCTTGTCAGTTGGCACGCACCGGGAAGCTGGGAAAACTCACGAAAGTATTTGCACATCCGGCCGGCATGCAGGCCATGATGAGCGGATGGCTGATTCCGGAAACTGAGCCTGATAAAGCCATCGTGGATTGGGATATGTATCTCGGCCCGGCGGCCTGGCGTCCATTCAATCCCAAGCTGCTGGATGGATTCAATTTCGAAAAGGGTGGTGGACTCGTCGGCGGCGGAGTACTCGAATGGGGCTCCCACTGTGTCGACCTTTGCCAATGGGCTGTGGGCGATTGTCCTCCGCCAGTCGAGTATGATGCTCCGAAAGATGGCCAACTGGTGGCTCGCTATGAAAACGGCTGCGAGCTGATCTTCCGTGAGACCGGCTGGATTCCGCTGGGATCCTGCCCCGTACGATTCGAAGGCGAAACTGGCTGGGTTGAAGCTGGCGACAGCGGCAAACTGGTACTCAGCTCACCCGCGCTGCTGGCCGGACGCACCGTGGAAGAAATCGATGGCTATCCGGCGACGTACCACGTCCGCGACTTCCTCGACTGCGTGAAGACTCGCAGCCAGCCAAAGGGAAATGCGGACGCCGCCTGCAATGCCCACATCGCCTGCCACGCGGCCAACATCGCGCTGCACCTGGGACGTACGGTGAAGTACGACAATACGACTCATGAATTTGTGAATGATGAACAGGCTAACCGACTGCGATCGGAAGCTCTTCGAGAACCGTGGAGACTGTAATCGCGGCTCAAAGCACTGAGCTGAGCCTTAGCCACTTCAATTTGAGATTTCAAATTTGAATTTGGGACTTGCAGTCGGAACTCTCCTACCAACTTCATCTCACAGGAAAATAAACTCATGAGAATTCTACGATCATCTTTGCCCATAGTCGCATTGTTAGTCACCTCGTTCACAGTCTCGAACATTGCACTGGCTGACGGACCTGCAACGTCGCCAGAGAAAGAGCAGGAACTGCTGGCGGTCTTGAAATCTGACGCCGCGCCGGCAGACAAAGCCATCACCTGCAAACAGTTAGCCATTTATGGTTCCGCGGCGGCTGTGCCTGAATTGGCAAAGCTTCTGCCGATACCGGAACTGTCGTCATGGGCTCGGATTGCACTCGAATCCATTCCCGGCCCGGAAGCGGATGAAGCTCTGCGAACAGCCACCGAATCTCTGCAGGGACGACTGCTGGTCGGCGCGATCAACTCAATCGGCGTGCGTCGTGACGCAGCAGCCGTCGCAGCCCTGTCCGGAAAACTGAAAGATGCTGATGCCGAAGTGGCCGCTGCTGCAGCCGTCGCACTGGGACGCATTGGAAATGACGATGCATCAAAAGCGCTGCGTACTGCTTTGGCAGATTCCAGCCCGGAAGTTCGATCGTTTGTGGCCGAAGGTTGTGTGCTGTGTGCCGAACGATTGCACTCAGAAGGCAAGTCGGCCGATGCAATTGCGATCTATGACGAAGTGCGAGCGGCTGACGTACATCTGCAGCGAATTGTTGAAGCAACTCGAGGAGCCATTCTCGCTCGTGGTCAGGACGGCATTCCTTTGCTGGTCGAACAACTGCATGCTGATGACCGAACACTCTTTCGTCTGGCACTCGGGACCGCTCGTGAATTTCCGGGCAGCGAGATTGATCAAGTCCTTGTGACGGAAATGACGAAGTCGCCCGATGATCGAGCGGCCCTGATTGTTCAGGCGATGGCGGATCGAAAAGATACGGTTGTGCTGACGGCAATTCTGAAAGCCGCTGAGCAGGGACCGTTGGCGGTGCGATTATCTGCCGTCGATGCGCTTGCCCGAGTCGGTGATGTGACTTGCCTGAATTCGCTGCTGAAGATTGCCGTCGATAAAGATGCAGAATTGTCAGTGGCAGCAATAGACACTCTGGCAGAACTTCCAGGTGATAACGTGAATGCTCAGATCGTCGCATTGTTACCAAAGGCGGAAGGAGCCACTTATCCGCTTCTGATTGAGCTTGTCGGTAAACGTCGTATCGAAGCTGTTCCGCAGCTGCTGAAGGCTCTGGATAACAACAGCGGTGTTGTACGAACAGCAGCATTAGTTGCTCTGGGAGAGACTGTTTCGTTGCAGCAATTGTCCGTACTGATTGATCAGGTGGTGGCTCCGAAGAAGGCTGAAGATGCCGAGATTGCTCAGAAGGCTCTTAAGGCCGCAAGCATTCGCATGGCTGATCGCGAAGCCTGTGCGAAGGAGTTGTCGGCTGCTGTGGATCGTGTCAAATCTGTTCCCGTAAAAGGAACCCTGCTGCAGATTCTGGGAGCCATGGGCGGCACCAACGCGCTGCAGGCTGTCGGCAAAGCAGCGAAGAGCACCGATGCTCAGTTGCAGGACATCAGCAGTCGCCTGCTGGGTGAATGGATGACCGAAGACGCGGCTCCGGTTCTTCTGGAACTGGCAAAGATTCCTTCCAATCCGTATCAGGTGCGTGCATTGCGAGGCTACATCCGCATCGCTCGCCAGTTTGTGCTGCCCGATGCAAAGCGTACCGAGATGTGCCAGACAGCATTCGATGCTGCTCGACAAACGGCCGAAAAGAAACTGGTTTTGGACATCCTGAAGCGTTACCCAACAGTAGATAACCTGAAGATGACCATCAAGCTGATGAAAGTTCCGGAACTGAAGGACGATGCGACTCAGGCGATGCTGGTCATCGCGCAGAAGCTGAGCGGCAAGGGTGTGGACGTCAAAGAACTACTGGCCACGGCCGGTATCGAAAAGATGAAGCTGGAAATCGTCAAAGCTGAATACGGTTCCGGTGCGACTCAGAAAGATGTCACCGCCGTCCTGCAGAAGCAGGCTGGTGAACTGCCAATCATCACGCTGGTCTCGGCCAGCTACAACGCAAGTTTTGGAGGCGACCCGCTTCCGGGCAGCACGAAGCAACTGAAGATTCAGTACAAGATCAACGGCAAAGCGGCAGAGGCCTCGTTTGCCGAGGATGCTCTGATCGTGTTGCCAATGCCAAAGTAAGCCTGATCCTGGTTGTTGGTATTTGGTAGTTCGAAGAATTGAAAATACCGCATGAAGTTGCCGAACTTCATGCGGTGTTTTTTTATGACTGAGTGAGTGACTGAGCGTTTTGAGAGTAGCCGGATTCGTGAGAACTCGGATACCAGCCAGCTTAACGCTCCGAATTCTCACGAATCCGGCTGCAAAGAAATCTCACTCCGACCCGCGCAAAGTTTAATCACGTCCCAGGCCAACATACGGTTCGCGAACGTTCGCCAGCATTTCGTCATGCAACTGCCCGTTTGAAGCGAGAATGCTCGTTTTCTTCAATGGCATCGCCGCTCCGGTACATGTAGTCACCCGCCCGCCGGCTTCTTCCACCAGGAGCTGTCCGGCCGCATAATCCCACGGCGACAACTGATATTCGAAATAGGCTCCATACAGTCCCGTTGCGACGTGGGCCAGATCCAGAGATGCAGTCCCGAATCGACGGACTCCGTGGATTTGCCGCCGGAAACAGGCCCCGATCGCGGCCAACGTCGCCTCCATCATGGCTCCACGATCGTAGTAGAATCCAATCCCGATCAGCGATTCGCTCATTTGCTTCTGGCTGCCGACATGAATCGCCTTGCCGTTATGAGTCGAACCAAGCCCTCTTCGTGCGATGTAGAGATCTTCGCGAATCGGATTCCAGACGACTCCACACTGAGCCACCCCGTGATGAAGATAGGCAATTGAAACGGCAAAGTGGGGAATATGGTGAGCAAAATTGGTGGTTCCGTCGAGCGGATCAATCACCCACAAGTGCTCGGCCGTCACATCGCCTGAATTCTCCTCCTCCCCCAGAATCGCATGATCCGGGAAAGCACCACGAATGATTTCCGCGATTCGTCGCTCGGCAGCAACATCAGCATCCGTAACCAGATCCGCAACTCCTTTGTTCCGGACCTCAAAACCCTCGTGAAAATATCGTGCGAGAACCTTGCCTGCTTCCTGTGCGGCACAGACGGCAACGTCGTATGGGGTCAGCATCGTGTTCATTCGGGGTTTTCTGAAATTGAGGTGGTCTGATAAAGTCCCGCCCGGTCAAAGCGGAGTTTTGGCTTGAGCTGGTCACTTATTCTTTGCGCGGCCACCATTCAGGTAATGATCGAGATGATATTCGCCGCAAACACCTGGCCTCAGTTTAAGCCGCGCGAAGAATAAAGAAATGTCATTGGACACGTTTTGAACTGTAATCGTACTTCAGGAGGAGCAGCGATGAAGAACGCTGCCATATGTCTGATTTCTTCAATTCTTGGTGGCTGCCTCGTGTTCTGGCTGCAATCCGGAGTTGGCACGCTCACCGTTGCAGCGGCACAGCAGGATCGTTTTCCAAGAGATCTTTCCACGGTCACCCGAAAAACTCGCCCTGCCGAGAAGCCTGTTTCGTATTCCAGCGAAACTGCGGCCGAAACTGTCGCCGTTGATTCTCTCAGCGAAATCGCACCGCCGCGAGTCTACAACGCCGAGGGACTGGCTCCCGACGAGGCCGTGTCGACTTACGTTTATGAAACGAATAACCGCAGCGTCGCGAATATTGGAACTCGCATCGGGGCAGCTCGCGGATTCTTCGGGGAGAACCCAACGGAGGATTCCGGGTCCGGATTTATCCTGGATCAGAACGGTCATATCCTGACGAACAATCACGTCATCGAGGGGGCTCAGCGAGTTCTCGTTACGCTGCACGATGGCGAAGAGTTTGAAGCGGATGTTGTCGGTGCGGACCCCATCAATGATATGGCAGTAGTCCGCATCAAAGCCCCTCCCGAAAAACTGATCCCCGTGCGTTTTGCAGATTCCTCCAGCCTGAAAGTTGGCATGCGAGTGTTCGCGATCGGCAATCCGTTCGGGCTCGAGCGAACCATGACGACCGGGATTATTTCCAGTCTGGATCGAACATTGCCTGTCACACGAGCCCGCTCGATCAAGTCTGTCATTCAAATTGATGCGGCGATCAATCCCGGGAACTCCGGTGGTCCCTTAATGAATTCTCACGGCGAAGTGATCGGGATGAATACCGCCATTGCCAGCAAGACCGGCCAAAACTCCGGGATCGGCTTTGCGATTCCCTCGAACCTCGTGGCTCGCATCGTACCGGAGTTGATCGAACACGGACGATTCATTCGCCCCGAGTTTGGAATTGATGAAGTCGCCAAACTGGAAGAAGGTCTTCGCATTATTACTCTGGTCCCCGACGGCCCTGCTGCAAAAGCCGGCCTGCGCGGCCCGGAAATTGTCCGCAACAAACGCGGCTTCGTAACGTTCGAGTCGCGCGACGTGAATCGGGCTGATGTCATTGTTGGCGTAAACGGGAAGAAGACTCTGAAGCCGGATGAGTTCCTGTCAGAGATTGAAAGTCATCGCCCCGGCGACAAGATTACGATCGAAGTGCTTCGCGAAGGTGAAGTGGTTTCCGTGCCTTTGCAGTTAAAGTAAACCCGGTTCGCGACGAAACTTCATGACTCTGCAACCTGGCGAGCGGTGCGGCGTCAGCCCGCCGCGTTCAGCTTCGGCAGAGAACCGCGAACAACGCGATACGAAGCGTTGTTGCAACTCAAGTTGGGAGTCCGCATTCCAACAATCGCCTCGGTGGGCTCACGCCACACCGCTCGCCATAACCTGCGTTCCACTATGGTCAAAATTTCGATTCAACCACCTGAACGGATTCCGCTGACTGATTTTCATCGTCAAGTTCCGGTACCGTGATTGGATTCAAGGTCAGCCCTACCAGAAGGAACGAGAGCGTCAGCCAGCCCAGAATGTGCCGACCAATTCCAAGTTTCTCGCGATCATTGGCCGTTGGCGGATGTTTAATCCCAGTCAGCATCAGCAGAATCAGTAACAGGCTGAACGAGAAATTGTTGTTCATCACCATGTATGTGAAGCCACCCAGAATAACGGCATAGGCCACCAGATGGGCTTTCCGCCCAATCAGCGTGTAGAGGATATGACCGCCATCAAGTTGCCCCACCGGCAGCAGATTCATCGCGGTGATGAGAACTCCAACCCAGCCCGCGAACGCAATCCCGTTATCATCAAGAGCAATCGTGCAACCCTCCGGTGCGGGACCGTGAATGGCGGAAATCATCCACTGAATGATTAGCGGCTGGCTGTACTGCAGGGGAGCCGTATCCGGCCGCGGTCGATACTCAGCAATGCTGAGACCATACCACAGCACCGGGATTGTCACTGCAAGGCCGGCCAGAGGTCCCCAGACGGCGATGTCGAACATCTGTCGACGTGTCGCCACACCTCGCCCCTGAAAGATTACGGCGCCCATAGTGCCCATCGGTGGAATCGGCATGGGAATAAAATACGGCAGCGACGCGGGCACTCGATTCCAGACTGACTGCAGATAATGTCCCATCTCGTGAAAGAACAGAATCGACATCAGCGGAACCGAGTATTCAAGCCCCTGGCGACACGCGCGAACCATAATCAGGTCTAAATCATGAGGCCTGAAGGTTTGTTGCAGGTAGCTGCCAAAGCGAGGAAAAATCCAGCCGAGAATGTACTCAAGCGGAAAGTATCCGGACCCTACCAGAAACGTACTCAACATGGTCAGCAGGAACAGCAGTGCCGACGTTCGCAGATGCCGCCGCCGCCAAGCAAAAATCTGAGCGGCCTGAAGCTGTTCTAATCGTCGCTGGGCTTTCTGCGATTCCTGATCATTGTCGGAGTTCATGAAGGTGACCGGCATCGCAATGATAGCCGGAGCACTTAACAGATCCGGAGCGTCAGGCTGAGCCTCATCATTCGTCGTTACGGTTGTGGAAGACATTGCAGGCACCGACGGCGACGTGTCGCTCGGTTCGGATGGCAATGATTCCTCAGGTGAATTTGACATGAATTTCGCGGCTTTGAATCCGAATAGATTTCCACACAGACCAGCAACCCACCTGCCGTTCCAGGGCAATACAGAAGATTCTCCCATCCCCTGAAACGGAAAGATCGTAATGAGGATAACGACAAAACCGCTGTCTGCCGGATTTTATCCCCATGGACGCGGTATTCTTACCGCAGCACCGAGGATTGACATCAATATCTGCGTAGAGAATGCCGCCGTGCCGTCAGAATCGTTTCCGGGGACATTTCCCGGGGAGGGGTTTCCCAAGTTTAGACCAAACGTCGATCCAACGATATCATCAGCCCCTGACCTAAACAGACCTAATCGCTTTTCAGATCAGAGTTTCTCACCTCCATGCGTGTTGCTCATATTATCACTCGAATGATCATCGGCGGAGCGCAGGAGAACACCCTGTTCAATGTGGACGATCAGCACTATCTGTTTGGTGACCAGGTCTGCCTGATGACCGGACACACAACGGGCCCCGAAGGATCACTGGAGCGGCGTGCCAGAGATCGCGGACTCGATGTCAAAATCCTTCCCGAGCTGACACGTAACATCAGCCCGCTGACAGATTGGAAAGCCGTCGGTGCCATCCGAAAAGCATTGGCTGAGTATCGTCCGGAGATCGTTCATACTCACAGTTCCAAGGCCGGAATACTCGGACGCCTGGCGGCTTCTCAACTTTCGCTGCCAACCGTTCATACAGTCCATGGAGCTTCGTTTCATTTCGGACAAAATCCACTGCTGCACTATGCCTATCGCTGGGCCGAACGGCGAGCTGCCGCATGGTGCGATCATTTCATCTGCGTCTGCGATGCGATGACCGATCAGTATGTGGCGGCCGGCGTGGCTCCTCGTGAAAAGTTCACCACGATCTACAGTGGCATGGACGTCGATAAGTTTCTGCATCCCACGAGAACTGCATCAGAGATTCGAGCCGAGTACGATCTGGCTGCAGACGATATTGTGTTTTGCAAAGTGGCTCGGCTGTTTCATCTCAAGGGCCACAACTATCTCATTGAAGCCGCAGCAGCCGTGGCTGCTCAAGTTCCCAATGTACGATTTCTGCTCGTCGGTGACGGCGTTTTAAAAGATCAATATCAGGCTCGAATTGCGGAACTCGGTCTGACCAGCCATTTCCGTTTTGTTGGTCTCGTCTCGCCGGATGAGGTCACCAATTATCTGCACGCCGCCGATGCGGTGGTGCACACCAGTGACTGGGAAGGGCTGGCTCGAGTTCTTCCGCAGGGACTTCTTGCCGGTAAGCCGATCATCAGCTTTGATGTCGACGGTGCCCCGGAAGTATGCATCAACGATCAGACCGGGATCCTTGTCGAACATCGCAACACCAAACAACTGGCCGATGCCATGATTCGTCTGGCAAAGGACCAACCACTTCGCGAACGCCTGGGCCATAACGGCCAGCAACGTTTTACTGAACAGTTTCGACACGAGAACATGACCGCTCAGATCCGCAGCGTATATCAAGAAGTACTCGAGAGACGCGGAACAGGAAGCACCCGGGCTCGCAGCGGCACGCGTTGAGCGTCCTGCAATTACGGACGGCGGGCAATGTTCGCCAGTAACGCCTTGGCACATGCGATGGCGAATTCAGGAGCGTTGATTTCGCAGTCCATGGCGATCACGTCGATGTCAGGTCGCAACGATTCCGTCAGCGTGTCGAACAACGCAGCGTCAGCCTTCGGATCATAAAACGGTCCGCCCGGCGCACTGATGATACTGATGCCGCCGCGAGGAATCAGAACGGTGACTGGTGACTGACAGGCATTGATCTTTTCAGCCAACAGCTTGCCCAGCTGGCAACATTCTTCCGGCGTTGTTCTCATCAGAGTAATCTGGGGATTGTGAACATAAAAGTTCCTGCCTTCGAACTTTGCGGGCACGGAATGGCGTTCACCGAAATTCACCATATCGAGACATCCAGGGGCGACAATCGCTGGAATCCTCGCTCTTGCTGCAGCATTAAGTCGATCCGGGCCAGCGGTCAAAACGCCGCCGACTAGTTCATCGGCCAGTTCTGTCGTTGTTACATCCAGCACACCCGCCACCATGCCACTTTCAATCAGCGACTCCATCGTGCGACCGCCAGCACCTGTCGCATGAAAAACAAGTACCTCGTAACCAGCCGATTCCAGCACCGGAATTGCGGCGTTCACGCAGCGCGTTGTATTGCCAAACATACTTGCGACGATTACCGGCCGAGTTGCCTCCGTCGCCACATCGGCCCCGACCATGCCGCAGATCGCGCCAGCCGCACGAGTAAAGATTGTTCGTGAGATCTGATTCAGACCACTCACGTCCACGATTGACGGCATCATCACGATGTCTTTGGTGCCGACATAATGAGCCGTATTGCCACTGGCCAGCGTCGAGACAATCAACTTGGGGAAACCAATCGGGAGTGCACGCATCGCCGCCGATCCAATAGCGGTTCCGCCGCTGCCTCCCAGAGTAATGATCCCCTGAATACGACCGTCTCGAAAAAGCTGTTCGACGGCTCTGGCGGCCGCTCCGGCCATGGCGGTCACACATTCCCCACGGTCACCTCGCGCCATCAAGCCAGGCAGATCGATTGAACCTGCTGCGGCAACAGCTTCGCGAGCAATATCAGGTGTCACTTGCGGCGGACCGCCGGTACCTGCATCGATCAGCATTGTCGCATGACCATGCTCTCGAATTCGCTCCGCAACAAACGCGTGCTCAGCGCCTTTTGTATCCAGAGTTCCAAGGACCGCGATGGTCGCCATGCTGTATTCTCCACCTTTGACGGAATCGAGCCACTATAATGAGCGGCAGACGATAGTCGGCGGAGTTAATTCAGAGAAGCCAATAGCCGTCTCAGCGCGGAAACGGCTGGACGGCTGGCGACAGTCTCGTCAGTGCCTTTACTATACTTCGGCTGGATTCGGCAGGAAGCGACCGCCGCTCATGAACATGCCGTTGTCACACGGTGAACACCATTCGATCTGCACGTTGTATTGGAACTCGCGTGTCTCGCTGGCCATCTTGACAATGACTTCACCCGGTGTGACAGCACCGCGATGCAGAAGGCCAATACCCGTACGGCTGATTTCGCGAGTCATTGAGGCAACCGTGTTGCCACGCGAGGTTCGGATCTCAGCGGGAACCGACAATTCCAGACGCTCGTTCGTCCGCACATTGGTTGTATTGGGCTTACCGATGCTCTCGAGAACTCGGCGTAGATCGTCAATCGTGGGGCGACTCCATGGATCCTGCGTCATGACGGACTCCTGCTGTCAGGTCGAACGACCTCTTCAGCAATTGGGGACTGCAACTTACTGGGAAAAAGGCAGACGACATCCACTCATGTCGTCTGCTCGAATTGAACAGTAGGTCGCAACTCACGAGTCAGCGCGAATCGTTCATTGAAAACCAGGGATTATTCTACCCCTGAACCGGCAATTGATTCGCTTCCGTCGGCTTTTTACGGCCTGGAGCAAACAGCAGGGCTGCAACGATTATGCCGCCAATGACAAGCACGATGTTTCGGAAGCTGAATGCTGATGGCAACTGAACGACCTGAGTCGCCGCTTTGCCACTCGCATTCTCCTGAACAACAGGTGCCGCAGGAGCTGATGCCTGGGCCCGATTCATTTCAGTCTCTGGGACGGCTTGCAGATTTGTCACCAGCGGTGGATTGTTGCCGCCGGTGAAGAACGCGTCTTCTCTCAGCCCTGCTGGCGTATCCAGTGCTGTTCCCAGTTCCCGCCCATTGGAGGCGGTTCGCACTGGTACGCCTCGACGACCACCAGTCCCTGTCTTGCCCTGCGAGGTGGCGGTCCATTCATCGGCGTCTGGAGCCGTTGCACGGGAGGCTCCCTCCGGAGTGCGGGCTCCGGAGAACATCTCGGCAAACTGGTCCACCGTTGTGTCGATGACTTTTCGAGCCAGATCAGAATTCTGTCCGTCGCCGGACTTACCGTCAGTATCCGCTGAGGCAAGATCAGAATCGGTTTCTTCGCCCTTCCAACCGCCAGCGATTGACGGCTTCTTAGCCTGACGACCAGTTCCGGCAACGGATTCTTTTCCAAAGATGTCATCGGCCTTCGCTACTTTTACATCTTCTGTCTGGTTCGATGATGCTCGAGCCGCTCCGGTCTTTTGCTTCTTTGCGGCAACTGGCTTTTCAGCAGTTTCGAAGAGGCTGTCAAATTCATCAACAGAAGCAACAGCCTGCTTGCCGCTCTTACGAACCTGCTTCTCTGCAGACTTGCTTGCTTCTGCAACGCTTTCCGCGAAGTCATCAGCCGCGCCTTCTGCGGCTTCGAATTCCTCTTCAAACTGCACTTCTTTTTGAGTTTTTGCTGCGGCCGCTTTGTTTGCAACCAGCAACTCTTCGAATTCTGCAAGCTTCTTATCTGCAGCGCTGTTTACAGTGTCTGCTGAAGCGGCTGCTTTGTTCTTTGTAGCCGCAGCACCTGCAGCAGCTCCTTCGACTCCGGCGACGATCAAGTCCGAACCTTCGTCTGCAGCGTTGACGGTACTTTCTGTCGTCTGCTGGAAGTGTTTCTCGAACTTCTCGACAAGCAAGTCGTCTTCTTCTCCTGCTTCCGCGGTGGTGGCACTAACGGTCTTGACGGCTTTCTCTTTAACGGCCGCAACGTCGTTTGTCGCGTTGGTTTTGGCAGTAGAAGCGACCTCTTCCGCTTTTGCTTTGGCTTCTTTTTTGCCCGCGACCACAACTTCCGTCGGGAGTTCGTTTTCAAGGAATGGATCATTTTCGATCGTTTCCTGACGGCGGAATGGGTTCCTCCACCATCCACTCTTTTTGGATTCTTCGGATTCATCAACCGCATCATCTGCGGCGGCGATGGATTCGGTTTCTTCGGCGGTCTTCTTGCCGAACGGCAACCACGAGGCAAATCGTGGCCCGGATTCGTCGTCGCTATTCTTCTCCGCGGCGAGGCGTTCTTCTTCCAGCTCTTCCAGGGTCTTGTAGCCCGCGGTTTCATTGCGAGAAAACATGTTTCTCAAGCCGTTACCAGCACAGCCGGAAGAAGAAATCAGAATCAGGGCGAGCCCACCGTTGATCAGTTTCGCAGACTGTGTCATCTTCATCACCCTTTTGATGCTGTTGAGATGCCGTTGTGCCACACCGAATGTGCGGAGTCAAAGTATCTCATCGATCGTATCGGCCGGATGAATCACAGCTAAGAACTCTGTCATAGCGGTCGCAACAGTTCTGCTATCAAAAATCGCCGCAGGTTCGGGTCATAGAAAACGGGCAGCACGGCGAAGCATCAAGATCTGTGAGGGCGACCGATGACCAGTTCTCAAAAAAATATTGCAGCCTCCAAAAAACATTAAAGTTACTGGCGTACACCCACAAGAACATCACTGAAGAATCGCTACTCGCCTTCTGACGACGCAGCCGCCGTATCGGCACCGCGGATCATCGTGAACTGAGGACTGGTAACGATCGACTCAATCGCCACGGAAAAGCGATAATCGTTGGCTTTCAACCGCCGGATCATGTCGTCGATCAATGGCTCATCGGACAGTTGCACCGACCGCCCAAGCCCGTAACCCAGCAGACGCCGACAGAACGTTCGCAGGAAGTCATCGCGGCGAGCATTCAGGATATAATCCCGCAGCCCGTCAACTCCGCTGACTTTCGTTCCGTCCGGCAAAATAGCCACCACATCGATCTCATGACCACCGGCGTCTTTCGAACGCAGCCGGCCAATCGTGTCGAATTGCTCAAGAGCGAACCCGAAGGCATCGATTCGCTGATGACATTTCGCACACGCAGGATCGCTGCCATGGATTTCGATTAACTGGCGTTCGGTCAACTCAGCGGGCACCTCTTCAGGAAGAACCGGAACGCCCTTTGGAGGCCGCGGCAGTTTTTCGCCCAGCAGAAACTCCGACACCCAATTGCCTCGCAGAATCGGACTTGTCCGCGACGCACCTGACTGCTTCGCCAGAGTTGCGGCCATGGTGAGGATACCTCCCCGCGCCACCTTCTTTGTGCCGCTGACTTTTTGCCAACCGTCACCGTTGAGATCCGTAATCCCGTAGAACTGAGCCAGCTTGTTATTCACAAACGTATGATCCGCATCCAGCAGATCCAGAACTGAGCCATCATTGCGGAACATGTCTTCAAAGAAACGAATCGACTCTTCATACATGTCAGCTCGCAGATCTTTGAACTCGGGATAATGCTGATCACTCTTCTCATCCATCAGATCAAACTCACGAATGTGCAGCCACTGGCAACCAAATTCAATCGCCATGCGTCGCATCTTTTCGTCAGACAGCATCCGCTGCACCTGACTTTTCAAAACTTCTGGTTGCCGCAGATTTCCAGCGACAACCGCGTCATGCAGCGACTGATCCGGAAGCGACGACCACAGGAAATAACTCAACCGAGTTGCCAGTTCTTTATCACTCACATAGGTCGCTTTCGTGCCCGGGAGAGCATGCTCGCCACGATACAGGAAAGCCGGTGTCACGAGAACTCGAGCCAGCAGCATGCGAACAGCCGCATCGTGCGAAAGTTCCTGCTCACGAAGTTTCTGATAAAGATTTCGCAGTTGCCCAACTTCCGCGTCAGTGATCGGACGTCGCCACGCTTTGGCAGCAAAGTCCAGAACCGCCTGCACGTGTACCGGCTCTGTTTCCTTCTGCAACTTCTTAAACTGCTCGGCGCGTTCCACAATGCCGTCACGCATCGGAGTAAACGCGCTGGGATCAGCATCCTGAGTCGCAAACTGCCAAAGCTGATCATAGGCGTCGACCAGAGCCAGTGCATCCTGACTCACAAAATGCATCTCGTCCCACAGACGGTCCAGTTCAGCGGTCTCTGCGTCGTTCAACATCAGGCGTTTCAGGTGGTCATCTTCGCGATAGTACAACGTCAAAGTGACCACTTCATCGACCGGCACAATCTTGGTGTAGCAAAGAGCAGCCGGAAACAAACTGCGGAAGTCGTCAAATTCCTTCAGCAGTCGTTCTCCGGCCGCGCTGTTTTCTGCCACCAGAATTGGCGTGTCGTGGCTGACCGGCTTATCGCCGTCAGACCATGTTGCCTTCCCGCCTTTGATCGTGGATGCACTCGCCGCAAGACGGGAAAGCTTTTCTGGTTTCGCAGTCAGAACCTGCAATTGCACAGTGCCTTCCGCACCGGTCTCCGGATGCAATGTTGTGGTTGCGACGAATTCACAACCTTCGACAAAGTCCGCAGGAATCACAACTTCAATCACCGACGGTGCCTGCACACAAAGATTCTCGGCCGCGATCGCAGTTCCGTTGGGATGTATTCCGAACAACGCAGGATCCAAGCCGGCCAGCAATGATGCTTCACCTTCGGCCGGTGTTGCTGATGCATCAACGGCTTTGCCACTCAGCAGCTCTTTGCGAACAGCTGAAAACAATGGTCCATTCGCCGAAGTGAGCTGTCGATACAGCACGGCGTCCGGGGCATCAGCAGCGATTTCTCCAGGGCCCGCGGTGAGTAACGCCTGAACCTTGTCGGCCAGTTGTTTCTTCATCTCAGCATCGGTCACCGCCTGCCATTGAGCGATCAACGAATCTGCCGGAATAATTGTCTCGGCGCCACCGCCAGCGTCTGGTTCACTGTAAAAGTGCCAGACACCATTGTTGCCCAGTCGATCCGCGTGAGGATTCCCGGCCAGAACATCCGCAGAGACATCCTTTGCCAGATCCCATTCGCGAGCTTCCCCTTCGGCAACGACTTCCGTCAGATTCATCGCGATCGATGTCATGTCGCACGAATGCTCACCATCGCGCGGTCCGACGATTAGCGACACAAGATCGCCTTGCTGCACGGCGACATTCTCAAATGGTCCAAACGTATGCTCTTCCGCACCGCCCGCTGTTCCGGCGGCCAGACGCTGACGAGTATTCCCGCGGCGAAGTTCGACCAGCCAGGTAACTCCGTTACCACAGCCGATGTGAGCGCGCTGAACCTTTCCTGATAACTTCACGTGGCCCGCGATGGGACTCTTCCAGCCGACGATCGCTCGCAGTTTTGGCGATGGATGAACACCAACACTATGAGGATGCATATCACCTGGAATTCGCACAAACTGATCCGATGAATTGGCCAGCACGCTGAGTGCATCCGGACCAGTCCACCCTTTTACGAAGTCGTAATTCTCCGTTCGCTCCAGTTTGCTGGTGATGTACGAATTGATCTGCACTTCCCCGGCACCGATGCCGAGATAGCTGAACCACGAAGCCAGCACCGCTGGGTCCACGGCGTGTTTCGTCGCCAGAGCTTCCAGAGTCGCGGCGTCGGTCGCTGCACCAACCTCGGCCGCAGCATTCAGGCTGGCGGCTGCTGTGGCGAGAATCTGCTGACGATGTGAATTCAGCGTCTGAACAGCTCGACGGACATCGCGTAGCAACAGGTCCGGCTGACCGGGGGCGACGAAACGAGCATTCTCCCAGACTGCAAAGTCATTTTGATTGCCATCAGAAGCATCCGAAGCCGCAAGGTACAAAGTGATGTTTTTCCCGTCCTGCGGAGCGGGAAGCTTCATTCGCACTTCCTGACGAGCTGCAATCGGGTTGACAGGAATCTGCCACGCCTTTGGGCCATCGCGTTTACCGATGTGACCAATCGTAGTGAACCGCCACAGAGTCTGTTGCCATTGAGCAATCGTCCCGACCAGCGCTGGAACATCTTCAGGCTTGGCATCTCGCCAATGTCCCTGGATCATGTCCATCACCAACGAGGGATGTTCATCATTCAACGCGGTCCAGAGTGTTGTCAGATATTTTTCATTAAGCTGATGACGCTGAGCGACTTCCGCCAAAGTGATCGTCTTTGCTCGCAATGCATCCCGCTCGATCAAAGTTGCTCGAAGATAATTTTCGAGCGGCAATCGTCCGCCACCGTTTGTTTCGAACTGAATGCCCTGCAGATTGACCGCCGTCGCGCCGCCGTTGTCGGTGTAGCGAGCATAAAAATTGCGAATCTCCGTCAGCTTTTCATTCGTCCAGTCACGCGAGGTCGTCGATGGGGAAAACTCAATGCCATGGGGAAGCAGCATCGCGTGGGCCGCCACATCTTTGCCCGCATCCAAATACTTCTGGACCAATGCAGGTGACATCACGAGGGCATTGCCGACGTTGGTGAAACCTTCTCCGGCTGCACTGTCGACAGGGAATTGGTGAGCAGGTTGCAGAGGCACCCCGGTCAGATCCTGAATCGTGTAAGTGAATTCGGCATTGTTCAGGCGACGCAGCACAACCGGCCCCGGATCACCCGCATTGGCTTTCGCATCCGCATCCAGGACAGCTCGCACCCAGTTCCGCAGAGCTTTGTGCTCTTCTTTGGATGGCTGAACTTCGGCCTCTTTCGGAGGCATCTCGCCATCGTCCATCATCTCGACAACTCGCTGCCACGGCACAACATTGCGACGCATGTCAGCAACGGAGGTAAATTGTTCCAGATCGAGTTCGCCCTGCTTCTCCGCCGCCGAGTGGCAGTTCAGGCAGTACTTCTTCAGCGCGGCTTGTTGCTGTGATTCATACTGCGACTGAAGTTTCGCAAATTCATCATTCTGCTGACCACTGGCCATGACAGAGCAAAGGCTTATCGTCAGAAACGTTAGGCTGTTGACGGTAATTCGAGGGAAGGATTTCATGAGCGGCTCCGGTGGAGATTGAGTCGACTCGGCAGGAAAAAGCAGCCCGGATCCGGGCGTGGTCCCCTGAGCATAACAGCCGCCTCCAAGCCGGTACAGCATCATGGATTTCAGGACATTGCGAGGGTGCAATCGATCCCATAAAAGGGCACATTTTACTTTCTCAAGACAGTAGAAGTTCTCCTTTTTCAGACAAGGAGGTCATAGCCTGTCGAAATCGGCGACTGCTCTCTTTTCCGAACGACTCTGTGTGCATCCGGGACTGTTGCTCGCGGCTATGATATCCTGCTGAAATGGAAGTCAAGTGCTGACCTCAGGCTGCGTGCTGTCACGGAGTTTCGTGAAATGATTTTGACCAGAAGTTTTCTGACCTGTTTCGCGATATTGCTCGTGACCGTTCCCGCGTTGACACCAATCAGCGACGCCGAAGACATTGGGGACTATGAAGCCAACATCGTGCAGATCCTGAAGGCACGCTGTTTTAAATGCCATGGCGACGGAGCGTCAGAGGGCAGTCTGGTTCTGGATCAGTTTACCAACAACGCGATAGCTCAGCAGAAGCCCGAAGTCTGGTGGAATGTGCTGAAGAACGTGCGTGCCGGAGTGATGCCGCCGCCTGAGGAACCTCGCCTGACCGCTCAGGAACGCGACCTGTTGATGCGATGGATCAAGTTCAGTGCCTTTCAAATTGATCCGGAAGAAATTGATCCCGGCCCGAATGTAGCGCGCCGATTGAATCGATCGGAGTATGGGAATACTGTCTCCGACCTGATGGGCATTGACTTTGATGCCACGTTGATATTCCCTCCGGATGATTCCGGATTCGGCTTCGACAATGTGGGCGACGCGCTCAGCTTTTCTCCGCTGCTAATGGAGAAATATCTGCGAGCCGCCCAAAGCATTGTGGAGCAGGCAGTTCCCAAGGCGACTTGGATCGCACCGTCTCAGAAGATCTCTGGTAGCGAGTTTCGAGATAGCAAAAAGAACAGAGATGGGAACAGCGTGTCGGGGAAAGAGCCTTTCCTCCTGCGAAAGACGTTTAACATCAAAGCGGCAGGACTCTATTTGATCCGCAATGAAGTTCGCCTGCATGGATCTTTTGAATTCGATCCGGCTCGTTACACCGTAGTATTTTGTATCAACGGTCAGGAAAGAACTCGCAATGAATTTGGCTGGGATGAAAACAAACTGGTGAAGTCAGAGCTGACGGAAGAGCTGACTTCCGGTGATCACGAACTTTCCTTCGAACTCATCCCGATCAAACCCGATGCCGCTGTAGAGGAGTCGTCAAACAAAGACAGCTTCGTGCGTTTTGAAATCGACACCGTGCGTATTGAAGGACCTCAGGGAGCCGTCGGCACGGAGCATCCTCGAGGCTACGATCGCTTCTTTCATCGCGACTCGCCACCCAAAGATCCTGAACAGCGTCGACAGTATTCGGCAGAAGTGCTGCAGCGATTTGCCACAAAGGCGTTTCGCAGCCCTGCGAATTCCGCAACCATTGGAAGGCTGCAGGAAATTTGTGACACCGCGTGGCAGCAGCCGGATGCGACATTTGAATCCGGCATTGGTCAGGCCGTGGTGGCCGTTCTTGCATCGCCCCGATTCTTGTTTCGAGTCGAATCCGTTGAACCCCCAAAGAGCGGTTCACGATTCGTCGACGTGAGTGAGTACGAGCTGGCCTCGCGACTGTCGTATTTTCTTTGGTCGACAATGCCGGATGATGAACTGCTGCAATTGGCCGAAAAGCAACAGCTGCGAAGCCAACTTTCCACACAGGTTGACCGCATGTTGTGTGACGACCGATCAAAAGAATTCCTGCGCAACTTCGTCGGGCAATGGTTGAGAACTCGCGATGTTACGCAAATCCCCGTTGATGCCATCGCGGTGCTGGGTTACTCACAGGAATATGAAGAACTAAGAGCTATCTTTCGAGGTCGTGGCCGCGTCCGTGAAGGCGACAAGATTCCTCCTGAGGAAGAGAAGCAACGTGCTCGCCTGCGCGAACTGCGTGAGATCTCCGATAAGTTCGGTCAGGAACTGAAGCGAGCGATGCAGAAGGAAACGGAACTGTGCGTAGAATACGTGGCTCGAGAGAATCGGAGCGTCCTGGAATTGCTCGACAGTCGCTATACATTCCTGAATCAGGCACTCGCCGAGCATTACGGCATTCCCGGAGTTGAAGGCAAGGACATGCGGAAAGTCGATCTGCCAGACGATAGTCCTCGCGGTGGAATTCTGGGGCATGGATCGATGTTGCTGGTGACTTCCAATCCGACGCGCACGTCTCCTGTGAAGCGAGGCCTGTTTATTCTCGACAATCTGTTGGGTACACCGTCGCCACCAGCTCCGCCGAATGTTCCCGAGCTGGCCGAGGCGGCAAAGAAATTCGGCGACCACGAGCCGACTCCGCGTGAACTTCTGGCGGCTCATCGTGAATCCGCGTTGTGTTCATCGTGCCATTCTCGCATGGATCCACTAGGCCTGGCGTTGGAGAATTTTTCTGCGGTCGGAACGTGGAGGACTGAAGAAAAGGGATTGCCGATCGATGCGTCCGGCCAGTTAATCAGTGGAGAATCCTTCAACGACGTTCGTGAACTAAAACGAATTCTGCGGGAGAATCGAGCGTCCGATTTCTATCGCTGCCTGGCTCAAAAGATGCTGATCTTTGCGACAGGCCGAGGACTGGAGTACACCGATGAACACACAGTTGATCTAATTGTAGCAAGACTTGAGGCTGGCGACGGGCGATTCAAAGAGTTGATTGAAGGCATTGTGTTGTCGGCTCCATTTCAGAAACGTCGTTGATGTTGTTGTTTGATGGGTGTCCGTGGCCTTGATGTCGCAGTCGGACAAGAATGTCCAACCTACAGAGATGCTTTGTGCAGGAGCTTCGCTATGAATCAGAGAACACTTCGCTCAAACCTGGCCAATCGTCGGCGTTTTCTGCGAGGGCTGGGTGTATCAATCGCGCTGCCAGCGTTGGCGTCGCTGCAGTCGAGAACCGCGTTGGGGACTCAGGCGGCCGTTTCTGGAGTGGCCACGACCGAGTCAGGGGCTCCGTTGCGGATGGCGTTTATGTCGATTCCGAATGGTGTGCAGCAGGACCATTGGTTTCCGACGGACGACTTTCAGTTGAACTCCACGATGGAGCCGCTGACGGGACTCAAGGAACACTTCCAGGTGATTGGTGGCCTCGATCACGTCAATGCCACGGCAGGTCGCGATGGGGCTGGTGATCACGCACGAGCCAGTGCGACGTTCCTCACGGGGGCGCGAGCACGCAAGACGGCGGGCAATGATATTTTTGTGGGTGTTTCCGTCGATCAGATGGCGGCACAGAAGGCCGGCCAGCAGACTCGGTTTTCATCGCTGGAGTTGTCATCGGACCTGATCCGCAATTCCGGCAGCTGTGATTCCGGCTATGCGTGTGCGTATCAGTACAACCTTGCCTGGAGTTCACCCACAACGCCGGTCACGCCCGAAGCCAATCCACGCCTGGTCTTTGAGCGTCTGTTCGGATCCGGAGATCGCGCGGAGCGGCGAAAGAGTTACGAACTGCGCCAGAAGACTCAACGCAGCGTGCTGGATTTCGTACTTGAAGAAGCGTCCGATCTGCAGAAAGTCATCGGCGTGGATGATCGGCAGAAGTTTGACGAGTATCTGACTGTCATTCGCGATATGGAACTACGTCTGAAGGCGGCCGAGACGCACAATCAGCTGCCCGATGTCGATCAGACGACGCCAGCGGGAATCCCGGCCGACTTTGGTGACTACATTGATCTGATGTACGACATGCTGATCGTAGCCTTTCAGACCGATAGTACTCGAGTTGCCACGTTGCTGCTGGCCTACGACGGCAGCAATCGCACGTTTCCTCAGATCGGAATTCGCGAAGGCCATCATCATCTGACACATTACCAGCAGGAACCGGAACTGGCGAAGAAGGTGGCTCAGATCGATCGCTTCTATATCTCACGCTTTGCGAGATTCCTGGATCGCATGGCCACCACAATGGACACCGACGGGAAATCTTTGCTGCACAACTCGATGATTGTTTACGGCGGCGCGATTGCTGATGGGAACCGACATTCGCACGAGAACCTGCCTGTAATCCTGGCTGGTCATGCTGGAGGAAAGATTAAGACAGGTCGATTCCTGAAAGCTCCCTCTCAACCAATGTCCAACCTGTTTGTGTCTATGCTGAATACCTTCGGCACAGAGGCAACTCAGTTTGGTGATTCGAACGGCAGATTATCGTTAACCTGATCAGCCGAGTCCTCGATTTGACCGTCATCGCAGAAAGAATCGCAGGGCATTGATACTTCGCGCCCTGCGTATCTGCTCCTCGACGGCGAAACGCGTCCAGCACAATTTCACAACATTGTTATGGCTGTGGACGGGAAGGTGCGGCGAAGGCCGTTGCTGAATTAGCGGCTTCTTTCGGAACCGTTATGTCAAAGGTTTCTGAACTCAGCTCTGCCTCCTGCTGATAGCCTGAAAACAAGGGAGGAGCGGCCTCCGAGGCCTTTGATTCATCAGTATTCGAAACAGGTTCGGCCGCATACCCGGTGATAATTACCGTGTTGGGACCTTTAGTAATTCCCTGTCCACCATCGTCTGTACTGTACTTACCATCCCGAATGGTTGCGGAGCCTTCTGGGCCCGTCGCTGGACGAAACACGATCTCACCATAGGCGAGCGGGGTTCCATCAAACGTCACGTTTCCCGAAAGAGACTCTCTGCCGTCATCATGCCCGCACCCGGCAAGGCTCAGAAGTAGTACGGATACTGGAGCCAAAATACTTCGCATAGTTCCACTCGGCTATAAAAAGAAAATGCTGTCGAGCCATGACGTGGCAGGACAGCATTTGAGACTGAAATTCCCTTGTCAAACGTGAATTCAGAATTCGCTGACGACTTCGCCGCCATCACGAGTTGCGAGGGACTGATAAAGGTTAAAGTCAATATTCTGAGAAATAAACTTCACCGCACCATCACCCAGGAGGAATTGAGCACCGCCCGTGTGATTACTACCAAATCGCTGATCATTAAACAGGAAGTTCAGGTTTCCGCCAGTCCAGCCAACCTGCCCCATCCCCCATCGCACATTCTTACAGGAATACATCGCCGTACCGGCGGTCTCCAGATTTGCGCCCTGGTGCCATGCCCGATGTCCATTGCTTCGCCCCGGAGTTGGTGCTGCGGAGATTTCTCCTACCATCAGAGTATTTGTTGTTCCGTCGGTAATGTCGCGAATGCCAACTCGGCTGTTTCGATACAAAATCCCCGTGACAGCGACCTGTCCGTGATCTGAGTCGAAATTCGGACGCGGAAACGTGTTGTTTTGCATGGCAAATTTTCGAGTCGTCTCGACAGCATCCTTGGCTCCGGCTACGCCGTAGTAATGAAGCGTATAGCCTTCAGCAACAGTATCCGGCTGGCGATTTCTTGTCGGAGCACTAGGGCAAAAGAGTGCATCAAAACTCTGTTCACGGAGGATCTGGTTATTCGTCGGAGTGGTCGCGTTATAAAATGCATTAAAATTGAAATTCGCATACAGGGCGGTTTGCTCCAGGTATGGAAGAACTCTCACGTGCCAGCCAAAGTTGTTTCCCTGAGGACGAACGTTAGCCAGTGCATCCAGCCCCATTGCGCCCATCGGAAACGTCAGGAAGGTATCGTGATAGTTATGAAGGGCCAGCCCCCACTGCTTGAGATTGTTTTTGCACTGCGTCCGTCTCGCTGCTTCGCGAGCCTGCTGAACCGCAGGCAAGAGCAAGGCGATTAGGATCGCAATGATAGCGATCACTACCAGCAACTCGATCAACGTAAAACCACGTGATCTCTTCTTCATAGTAAAGACTCCCAAAAAGATAGGATAAGGGAAATGAATTCAGGCTCTCTGGTAGAAAAGATCAGGGGGCAGGCACAGAGCTTGCGCTCTCAGTCTCTGCTTCACCTGAGAGAGCGATCTCGGCTGGGGTCATTCCCGATGAGGTGACCTCGACGGTAAGACCAGAGTCAGCCGAGGTGGTATACTTCCGCGGAACAGTCCATTGATATCGCACCGGCTGAACATTCGCAGCGGTATCTTCGCTATTGAAGTTCTCCGGGAGTTTTCCCAGTACTTCCTTCTTCAGGACAGTAACCTTGTATTTGCCCACAGGCATGCCATCAGCCTTGTCGTAAGTTCCGACGACAAAGTTGCCGCCACTGTCAGTCGTCGAGATCGACGGGCGGTTATAACCTTCAATTCCGTCTGGTTCGAACCCTATAAGAGCACCTTCGATGGGAGCCCCATTTAAAGTAACCTTACCACTGACCGGTACCAGTGAAGGCCGTCCGTCACCACAGCCAAACAGTAAGCCGGAAGTCAGCAGCAGGGCAAGAAGTCTGAAATAGAGACGTGAAGATTTCACGGCGAAGCTCTCAGGAAAGGAAGAATTGAAAATGATTGCCAACAACCGATTGCCAACCTGTCAGGAACGCAATCCTCGTTAGCCCGAAAAAGGATCCTGCCATATTCGACGATCGCCGGGCGACTATCTGCAAAGACTGGCAGCTCCTGGGAAGCCTCAGCTGCTATAAGGCCGAGTACTCCCGCCAGAGCCAGAACATCCACATACCAAATCCATGTTCTGGAACCCGCATTCACAGACGAGGTCGCCCCAGTCGGATTCTATGGTCTGGGCCGAGTGCTAGAAGTCCCCAACAGTGTTGCGGTCGTTGAGGTTGAACAGGTTCTGGTAGATAAAGTTGCCCGCAAGAACACTGTTGCTTGCCAAAGGGTCGCTTTGGATGTTCTCGCTGATGAACTTGACTGCGCCATCCCCCATTACGACCTGAGCTCCACCGACGTGTGCACTGGCCATGACAGCGCGAGTGACAAGATTTGGCGTGTTCTCGATGTAAGTGTTAGTCGCCGGATCATGAGTTCCATCGAACGGAGTGTTGATCGGCCGAGCATGGTGAATGATCTGGTTGCGAGCCGCTGCACCGGGACGATAATTGCCCCAGTTTGTGCCGATCGCAAGGAAAGGTTTATCCATCAGCGCTTTTTCACCTGCCAGAATAGTATTGGATGTTCCGTCAACGAAGTCACTGATGGCCATACAGTACGGGGCGGTACCATCTGGATAGATTGCGACACGACTATTCAACGCGTACATCAATGTTCCCAGATTCTGCTGGTACTTGTTCACGACAGGACCTGATGCCGAAGGACATAGGAAGGTTGGAATGGTTGTCGTCAGCAACTTTTCGATGCTTCCTGCGTTCGCGGTGCCGTAGTCGATGAGATTGGTCATCGCCGTGTGGGGCGTTTTAACTGTTACACCGACGCCAATCTGGTTGTAGAGATTCGCCTGCTCAATCCCAGGCAACAATCGCAGAGGCCAGCCCCACGCATCTGGTTGATCCATGATCTTATTCGTCGCAGGAGTGCTGTTCCGGGCAATCGTTGCCGCAGGAGGAAACATTTTGTAAGTGTCGTGGTAATTATGAAACGCCAGCCCGAGCTGCTTGAGATTGTTCTTGCACTGCGTTCGTCGTGCCGATTCGCGAGCCTGCTGCACGGCAGGTAGCAAAAGTGCAATCAAGATGGCGATGATTGCAATCACCACCAATAGTTCAATCAGCGTAAAAGCGCGACGACGGTTCATCGGGGAAACTCCTGACCGTAAAAATAAAAAACAAGTGGACTGAAAATTGCTGTGCTCATAATTGAGGCACTGAAGAATGCTAGGCGGGCATGTTGATGCGAAGTATGTATGCTTCTGAACACACTCGCAATTGAGACAGAGCGTCCTCTTGCCAAATTGGACAGCGAAAATTAACAGGATAGTCATTTTTCAGAATGACTGTCCAAAATCATTTGCTTCCGCTCTTTCCTCGGCCATGCACCTCTGCTCACTATTTTCCTGATCCGAAAGATCATCCACGTGCCTGACCAGCCAGACTCTGCCAGCAATGACTCTAACGGTCGAGAACCGGAAAGGATGGAGGAGTTTGCGGCACTTTTTGGAGCTCATCAGCGAGCAGTGGTGCTGTATTTGTCGAGCCTGTTGCCGACTCAGGCCGATGTTGACGACGTCCTGCAGGAAGCCAGCGTGGTGTTATGGAGAGAGTTTTCCACGTTTCAGTCGGGGACGAACTTTCGTGCCTGGGCCTTTCGAGTGGCCTTCAATCAGGTGCGGGCGTGGCGAAAGCGACAACAAAGAGATCGGCTGCTGTTCAGTGAGGAGTTTTTATCAGCGATTGCGGAGGAGTTGAACGCTGAACACGAATACTTTGAGAGGCGCCTGCAGCTGATGAGTCAATGTCTCGAAAGTCTGCCACCAAGGCATCAAGAACTGCTGGCTCTGCGATACCACCATGGCCTTTCCGTCGACACGCTCGGGGAGAAGTTTGGGAAATCCATCGATGCGGTCTACCGACTGCTGAGTCGTATTCGCTCAGCCGTTCATCACTGCATTGATCTGCGAATCAATAAAGGGGAATCGACATGATCAGGCCTGAAGATCATGAGCACTACCATAGACTGGCTGATGCTGTCATGGACTCCACAGTTTCAGAAACTGAACTGCGAGAGTTTGAGGCCATGCTGCTGGGGGATCCCGAGTTGAAGCGTGATTTCGCCGCGAAGCTCGCCGAGCGATCCGCATTGACATTGTGGGATTTTGACCAGCATCGCGTCAGCTCGGCCGATCTGCTGCCGGCAGCAGTCAAGGGTTCACGACAACGCGGAATGTCGCTGATGTCTGTCAGCTTTGCGGTTGTACTGACGGCACTTTTTTCCGTGGCATGGCTGAACCGTGATACCAGCTTTGCACAGATTCTGGAGACTCGAAATTGCGAATGGGGAGAGACATCGTTTCCGACGATGGTCAGCCAGCGGATTTCCGCCGGCACACTTCGCCTCAATAAAGGTCTGGCTTTGTTGTCATTCGATCATGGCGCAACGGTCAGCCTGGAAGGGCCGGCTGTTCTGGAGGTCCTGGATGCCAAAACCTGTCGACTTCTGGCCGGGCGAGCCTACTCAGAAATCAGCCCGGGTGGTGAAGGCTTTATCATAGAAACTCCGACGGCCGTCTTCACGGATCGCGGCACTGTGTTTGGGCTGCACGTCGCCGAGAACGGAGCGACCCTTCTGTCTGTTTTCGATGGTCAAGTGGACGTGAACCATCGCACTACCGGGAAACAGTACTCCGCCTACACAAACGAAGTCGTGCGAGCACTGGATGAGTCGATGGTGAAGATTCGCGATGTTGCGACGGTCGATACTGAATCGCCGACTGAACTGCCAAATGCCGCAGTCCAGGAGGCAAAGACGGTTTCAATTTCGACCGCGGTCGGCCGTGGATCGGATGTTTTCGTGCAGCCGACACACAATCGCACCACGGATTTTTCAGCTCCCCCCGGTACGCTCTTGCTGAAGCGAGAGCCGGACCCTGTCTGGAATCGCCGAATTTATCTCCGCTTCGATCTCTCATTGACGGACCCGGCTGAAGTCGACGACGCAGAACTACAACTGCATGGCGTCGACACGGCCATGGGATATTTGTCACAGGTTTCGGACACGACAGTCAGCGTGTTTGGGCTGACTAACGAGGCGGAGGATTTTTGGTCAGCAGACTCGGTCACCTGGAAGTCAAGCCCCGCAAGCGTTGGAGGAAAAGTGGATGTGGATCCTGATCAAACCACAATGCTGGGACAGTTCACGATCTCCCCGTCTCGAGCGACGGGGCTATTCACGTTGACAGATTCGCGACTGACGGAGTTTCTGCGACGCGACACGAATGGCGTGATGACTCTGATCCTGACATGCGGCCCGATCTCAAAGGCGCGACCAGGTTACGTTTACGGCTTCGCCAGTCGTTCGCATCCCAGCGAGCCGGCTCCTGCGTTGCGACTGACATTGCGGAGTCGGGACACGACACAAGTTGCTGAGCGGTAGAACTTCAGGGCGGGACCAGTGAAGCGTTGTCCCACGATCATTAACAAGCTGTTCATTTAATGGGTTTTCAGAACCCGACACGTCATTGGGGGATCAATGTTGCCGCGTTTTCAACAACATTCCCTCGCTGACGCAGCGGGTTAAGATTCAATCAACAGGCTGCTGGAAGTCAAAAACACTAAGGGATTCGGAAAGTAGTGAAATGCGAATTTTGTTGGTAGCAACGTTGCTGAGCTGGTCATCAATATCGATGGCCAAAGATGTTCTGGTCGAAGCAGAGAGCTTTACCAATCCCGGCGGCTGGAGCCTGGATACTCAGTTCGTCCGCGAGATGGGCTCGCCGTACATGCTGGCTCATGGACTGGGCAAACCTGTGGCCGATGCTTCAACGACTGTGGAGTTCCCAGAAACCGGGACTTACAAAGTCTTTGTGCGAACCAAAGACTGGGTTGCTCGCTGGAAAGTGGAAGGTCAGCCAGGACGATTTCAGGTTCTGGTCGATGGCAAGCCGCTGAGCGAGACGTTTGGCACCACGGGCGTGGAGTGGGGTTGGCAGAACGGTGGAACGGTTGAGATTACTCAGAAGTCTGTCGCGATTGCTCTGCATGACCTGACAGGTTTCGATGGTCGTTGCGATGCGGTCTTCTTTACCAAAGCGGACTCTGAAGTTGCAAAGACGGGACCGCCAAATGACAAAGAACCACTTTCCGGCTGGCGTCGTGAACAGCTTGGACTCAAGGCTGAAGCCACAAAACGCGAAGGCTATGACCTGGTTGTCATCGGTGGTGGTTATGCGGGAATGGGAGCCGCGATCTCAGCGGCTCGCATGGGCTGCAAGGTCGCGTTGATTCAGGATCGCCCGGTGCTCGGCGGCAACGGCAGCAGTGAAGTTCGAGTTTGGGCGATGGGCAATATTCGTCGCGGCAAGTTTCCTCGCATCGGCGAGATTATTGAAGAGTTCGCCGACAAAGCGACAAAATCTCCGGGCCGAGCAGAAGAGTTTGGCGACGATTTGAAGGAGAAAATCGTCCGCGATGAGAAGAACATTGATCTATTTTTGAATCATCACGCTTACGCCGTGAAGACTGAGAACAACCATATCGTATCGGTTACCGCTTTCAATACTCGCACGAGTGAGCATTCGGAATTCTTCGGTCGGCTGTTCAGCGACTGCACAGGCCATGGCACGATCGGTTATCTGGCCAATGCGGACTGGGAAATGGAAGAGAAAGGCCGCATGGGTATGAGTAACATGTGGGCCTGGGATGAACTCAAGGAGCCCGCAACATTTCCTGAAACCCCCTGGGCTCTGGATCTGACGATGGATGATTTTCCGTACCCTCGCGACCACCATGGTCAATGGTTTTGGGAGAGCGGCTTTGATAAAGACGCCATCGGCGATTCAGAAGGTATTCGCGACTGGAATCTGCGAGCGGTCTTCGGGGCATTCAATGCCATGAAAAATCGTGACGGGGCCGACAAGCACAAGACCGCGATCCTGACCTGGGTGGCTTACATCGGCGGTCCGCGAGAATCACGGCGGCTGATGGGGGATCTTGTGCTGACGCAGGACGATGTTGTTTCGAAGAAAGAATTCGCCGACGGATGCGTGCCCAGCACGTGGTCGATCGATCTTCATTATCCGAAAGATCAGTACGCGAAAAAGTTTCCCGACAATCCCTTCATCAGCATCGCGGTGCATGATCAGCGGATCGATCGCAACTATGGTTACCCCGTGCCGTATCGCTGCTTCTATTCGCGAAACATCGACAATCTGTTTATGGCGGGGCGAAACATCAGCGTGACGCATGAAGCCCTGGGGACAACTCGCGTGATGAAGACCTGCGGCATGATGGGTGAAGTCGTAGGACGAGCCGCCAGCGTTTGCGTATTCAACGAGTGTACTCCTCGCGAAGTGCATGATCGCTATCTGGCGGAGCTGTTGGATCTGTTGAAGCTGCCCGGGAAAGCTCGTCGAGATACGGTTTATGACAAAGTGCAGATTCCGGATGACGCGATGGAACTGGCTGGATCCATGGGACCGCCAACGGGCCTGAATGCTGCCAAGCTGAGTGGAATCGTTATTGATGATCGGGAGGCCGAGAAAACCGGAACGTGGACCGAGGGTACAGGACTGAAGGGCTATGTTGGATACGGTTACGTTTATGCATCCGGCGACGAGGCAACGATTAAGTTTCCTTTCGAGGTCACCGAAAACGGGCGTTACGATGTACGCATCGCATGGTTACCTCACGAGAACCGCGCGAAGACAGCTCGCGTGAAGCTGACTGTCAATGACAAGTCGCAGGAGACAACGGTCAACATGACTGAGCCTGCCGGATTAGACAACGGCTTCCATTCCATCGGCCTCATCGACGTCAGTGCGGGGACAAAAGGCACCGTGGAATTGTTCACGAAAGGTGCTCAGGGGAACGTTCACGCGGACGCGGTGCAACTGGTGCCGATCAAGTAACAGCATTTGGATGCTGTGACGAGCGGCCGGTGGGCTGCGCACGGCAACGCACTTATTGAATCTGAGTGTTTTGTAGGGTGTGACAAGCGGAGCGCGGGCACACCATTTTTGCTGCCAACTGGTGTGCCTGCGGTCACAATGGCGAACTTGTCACACCCGACAGGCTGTCCCATCTTGACAAAATCCGCCGCCGTGGTGGCGTGCACACTGTAATTTGCCTGTTGAGATAGCCACGGGTAGAATCTGGTCGGAGTGGCGCTGGAATTCCCGGCTCCATTCAGTACACAATCAGTGAGAGAGTGACTCATGACAGAATCTTCTGGCACTGTACCGAACGAAACGACTCCGGAGTCTTCCGTGCCTCTTTCTGAAGCGATTCGGGAAGCTGTTGAATCAGGCAAAGATGTGCGAGATCAAGTTCGTGATGTGGTCGTCAGTCTGTTTCGCAGCAGTGAAGCAACCACTGCTTCAGCTCGTGCTGCCGTCAGCGGAATTGTGCAGAGCGCGACGGAGATTGTTAAGCGGTCGGCTCCGGACAATCCCGAGAGCGTCCTCCGCAATGTGATTGATGGTGTCACGTCCGGACTTTCCACTGTAGCTCAGTCCACGCAATACGCAGTTCAGGAAGCCACGGATCGTGGCCAGCGTTTCGCCAACCAGGATCTGGATCGCGCGAAAAAGGATCTGAGCGGGATCAGCGATATCCTTCTGGATACCGTGAAGTACTTTACGAATCGCGTGACTGAAGAAGCAGGGACTGCTGCGAAGGAGTTGAAAACTCATGCAGAGCGATCAGCAGCCGCGGTGACTCCCGTTCTGAAATCTTCCGTTGATGCTGTCACCAGGCATCCGGTTCAGACGGCCGGAGAGGCGGCGGAGACTGTTCTGCGTACCGCCCAACTGACGGCCGGAGCTCTGCTGGGAGCGATGAGTGGACTTCTGGCGGGAGCAGCCGATGCGCTGGATCCATCGCGACAAAAGCCCACGGCTTCAACTTCAGACGCAACGGTAGCTGCAGCGGATAGCAAGGAACAGGCGTCGTGAGTGATCCCATTGGGATTCGTCGCGGCATCCGGAATACTCGTCGCGCGGCCGAAGTGATTGCGGTTCTGGCGAAACATGGATTTCGACAAATCCTGTCTGACACCGGTATCGAGCGCATGATCGAACGTGGACAGGAAATCCTGCTGCGTTCCAAATCCGATGCGTCTGCTTCGACGCCGGTTGAAGTACGCGTGCGTGAAGCTCTGGAAGAATTGGGTGGCACGTTTATCAAACTGGGACAGGTCCTGAGTACTCGTCCGGACCTCGTTCCGCCCGAACTGGCCGACGAGCTGCGTCGCCTGCGGTCGAATTGTCCGCTGGTCCCCTATGCGGACATTAAGAAGCGGCTGGACGAAGAATATGGCGATCGATTGAACACTTTGTTCCGGTCCATCGAAGAAACACCGCTGGCCGCCGCGTCGATTGCGCAGGTGCATTCTGCCGTGCTGGCCGATGGGACGAACGTGGTGCTAAAGATTCTGCGGCCGGGTATTGAGGAGACCATTGAGTCCGACATGGACATCCTGATGGAACTGGCACGGCTGACGGAGAATCGATTTCGCGAACTGGGTTACAGCCCTGTCGAAACAGTGCGTGAGTTTCAGCAGGAACTGACGCGAGAAGTGGACCTGCTGCATGAAGGTCGGTCGACGGATCGATTCCGCAAGAATTTTGCTGATGATCCGAAGATACATTTCCCGAACGTCTACTGGCAGTCGAGTACCCGCAGGGTTCTGACACTGGAGCATGTGCAGGGAACGGCTCTGTCCGAGACGAACTTTGCGGTGATGACGCCCGAGCAGCGCAGGAACATTGTTGCCAAAGGTGCAGAAGCCGTTTTTCGGCAGTGCCTGGAATTCGGTTTTTTTCACGCCGATCCTCATCCGGGCAACATCTTTGCGATGCCTGATGGCAGCATCTGTTTCATCGACTGCGGCATGACCGGGCGAATTGATCGCCAAACCATGCAGGATCTTGCCACGCTGGTGATGTCGGTTATCAATTCGGATCTCGACAGCGTCATCGAAGCAACCATGGCCTTATGCAGTGCGGAAACGTCGCTGAAGTTCGATCGGGCGTTTCGGCGAGATGCCTGGAGCTTCATGGCTCGCTTCGAACGGGGCACCATTGATTCGCTCGATATGGCCGGACTGCTGGAGGAGTTCTTCGCTCTGCTGCGTCGCTATCGGATTCAATGTCCGGCCGATCTTGTGTTTCTGATCAAGGCATTGTCGACAATTCAGGGAGCTGCGAAAGAAATTGATCCGCAGTTCGATTTAATTTCACACGGCCGGCCTCAACTTGAAAAGCTGATCCGCGACCGCTACGGTTTCAAGGCGGCTCAGGATCGAATCGTCACCACTGCGCAGCGGTATCTTTCCCTTCTGGAAGATATGCCGGACGAAGTACGCGATGTGCTGGATCAGCTTCGGCGGCGTGAGTTCAGCGTGAATCTGCGGCATCACGGTATCGATCGCCTGAACGACGACACTCTGGAACATGCCAGCGGCACCATCGCAATCGGGCTCGTGATCGCCGGGCTGATGGTGGGATCGTCGGTACTGATTCTTGCAGAGCGAAATATTGAAGGCTACTCCATCCTTCGCGGCTTTGGCATTGCCGGAATCATCATTGCCACGGTGCTGGCCGTGACCCTACCCATCCGATGGATCCGACGGCGAAAATAGCCGTCCCAGAATGACGCTCAGCTTGCGAACGGAATGTCGTAGAGCGGGCCGTCTGAGGTTGTGAATTTGTAGAAGCCGCAGGGTGGGACAAGTGAGCCTTAAAAAAGTCCCGAAATAACTTCCTGCTTGAATGATCTGGAGACTCAACCGGTGAGCCTGCGTTCGCTAAGGCTCACTTGTCACACCCTACAGAAGAACAATGCAATTTGTAGGTTGTGACAAGTTCGCCCCAGCGAACGCAGGCACACCATTCACCGATGTTATTTCGAACCAGATCCTTCGCGAACGCCTGCGTACCAATTTGCGGCATTCCAGATCGTGGACCAGCGCTCCGCTGGTCCCACCCTACACTTAATTCACAGCCTCTCAGGGTTTTCGGCGGCGCTATTGCGGTTTCAGATGCTCATCGAACCACTCGGCGAAACGCACGATTTCGAGAAACATTGTCGGCCAGCCGTGACCTTTCCCGGGGCGAACTTCGAAGCGGACTTTGCAACCCAGCTCCTCGGCCTTCGCAATGAATCGCTCGGACTGATCGATGGTCACCAGCGTGTCGGCATCGCCGTGCACAATCATCGTGGGCGGCATTTGCGGAGTGATGTGATAGATCGGTGACAAATCACGTCCCAGCTCTTTCCAGGTGTCCATCGCTTCTGCTTTTGGACCGAACCCTTTGCGAAAACTCTTTGGTGGCCCACCATCGCCGGGATTCTCTGTCGATGTCCCGAGGTTCAGCAAATCTGTGGGAGGATAAAAACAAGCCACGCACTGCACGGCACTGGATTCACGATCGATCTCATCAGCCGCGAGCGGATCGCCGGGACCTCCGCGAGTTCCCAGCATCAGTGAAAGATGTCCACCGGAACTACCGCCGATCACTCCCAGTTGATCCGGGTTGACCTTGTAATCGGTCGCATGATGCCGGATGAATCTCACTGAGCGGAGAACATCGTCAACGATATCACCAATCAGGCATTCTGGTTGAGAAATGTGCTGCACGGCAAAAACCGTGTAACCTCGCCGCAGGAACGGAGCAAACAAAAAAGGTCTTATGGAACCCGGCCCGGACTTCCATCCACCGCTCACCATCAGGATAACGCCCGCGCCGTTGTGATTCGGCGGCTGGAACACATCCATCACCAGCGGCTTGTCATCGCGTTGGCCGTAGACAATACCGGGAGTCAGCGAATACGGCGCGTGAAACCACCACCAATAGGTCGAGCCCATTGCGCCACCAACAATCGTCAACAGCAAGCCAACCCAGAACAGAAGGCGTCTCATACGAGTTTTCCAGCGTGTCACAGCATTTTCTCTTCGTCAGTTTTTTCTGCAAAGCAGGCGAGCATTGCGGGAAGCATAACCAAATCACCGAACAAAGCTGCCGCGATCGTGATGGCTCCCATGGACGCGAAGATATGGTGATCGCGTGAGTCACTGAAAGCCACTGTCCCAAAGCCCGCGACCAACACCGCTGTGGTCATCACCATGGCGACACCGACATTGCCAAAGGCTTTACGGATTGCGTCGTGACGATTCTTCGCCGTGCGACGTTCTTCGTCGAATCGACTCAGAAAGTGAATTGTGTCGTCGACGACAATTCCCATGCAGACAGTAAATGCGCAGACACTGGTCAGTTCCAGAGACTCGTTTCTCCAGACCAGCCATGTCCCGGTCACCGCCAGCGGAAAAATATTCGGCACGATAGAGATCAAGCCAATCCGCAGAGATTTATAGGCCAACGCGAGAGATCCAAAAATGATAAGGGCGGCTGACCCGAGGCTCGCTGTCAGGTCGATCACGATCTGGTAGAGATTCTTCCAACGCCAGATGGCACTTCCACTCAGCTTCATGGTGAACCCGGGATGTCGCGACTCGATCGTCTTGAGTCCCTCCGTAATTCGCTCGAAGACCGGATCAAACTTTGCGATCCCCAGGTCCTGCACTCGAAATGTCACAACGCCTCGACGATGCTCGGGAGTATAGAACGCTCGCTTCAAAGGAGGCGGCAACAATTCAATCATCGACATACGTTCTTCAGCCGGACCTTCGCCCGGCAGAGAATCGACGAGGTTACGAATGGACAACGGATAGCCAATCATCGGCTCTGATTTCAGCAGATCATCGACTTCGGAAATGGTCTTCAGAATTTCAGGAGAATCATCCGCAACTTTCGCGGACCACTCGATCTCAACTTCAGAGAACTCCAGTCCTCCCAAAGCTTTATCCATCTCCATCATCGCCAGATAGGCTTCGCTTTTCTCCGGCAGAGCATTGGCTCGGCGTTGATCGGGACGAAGAGTCAGTGATATCCCTAAAAGGATTACTGTCGCTGCGATGCTGAGAGTAGTAATCAGCCTGGGAGCTCGCAGAACCAGCTCAACCAGGGCTCCAATTCGAGTCAGATTGCGATCGATCAGGCTCTTTTCATGTCCCAGATGAATATTGCGGCCCAGGCGAGTTGAACAGACCAGCGGCACTATGGCCACAACGGCAATAAATGTCAGTGTTACGCCGATGACGCTGCACCAGCCGAAGTCTTTCACCCAGACATTATCCGCCAGCGACAACGATCCAAATCCAATCGCAGTCGTTAACGACGTCAACATGCAGGCGTAGCCGACTTCATGCAAAGCTGTTCGGGCGGCCAACCGTTCGGTCAATCCAGCCGCTCGCATTTTGCGAATTTGAACAGTCAGATGCACTCCGTCGGTCAAGCCAACGAGACTGATTAACACGGGCAGAATCACGTCATTAAATGGGTTGTCCTCCAGTTGGAAGAATCGCAGGAACCCCATCGTCCAGAAGACACCTATCGCCGGGGCCAGCGACACAACCAGCACCGCGCGAATACCGCGAAACAGAATGATGGCCATCACAGCGATGACACCGTACCCAATAAGCTGATACTTCACCTGATTGGCTTCATGAGCCTGCATGTAAGTAATGCGGGCTGGAGTATCTCCGGTCACCATGAAGCTGACATTTACGTCCGGGAATTCAGCGGCCGCTTTTTCCGCCACGGCTCGCAATTCCGTCGTGCATTGTTCGTCACTTCGCACAAAGTCCCAGTCGAAGGTGATCAGCAGCAACATGGTCTGACCGTCTTCAGAAACCAGATGTCCGCCCACCAGCGGATGTTTCATGGCCTTGATTTTGGCGGCCTCAAATCGTTCGGAGGAGGCCTCTGAGCGGGGAAACAGGGGCTCCGAGAGACCGAAAATATTCAGCATGGGAACTCGATCCATCCACAGGATGCGATTGACGTAGTCCAGCTCTTCCAGCGTACTCACGACATGTCTCATCGCCTTCGCCCCTTGCGGAGTGAAAAACGATGTCGACTTGACGACCATCACGGCGTCCGACTCAGAAAGGCTCACTGAATCAACGTCGGGCACAGCGCGGAAAGCTTCTTCGTTTGCCTGCTTTGCGGCAGCTTTCTCTTTGCCCGGCGAAACGAAGAGTTCTCGCACGAATTGCGGGCGTACGTATCCGAGGATCGCCAACAGTGTAATGATCAGCACCGCCAAAGCGGTCGTCCTGCGGTGGTCTACGATCCAAACCATCGCCTGGTCAAAAACAGATTTCAGCATGTTGTTCCAAAAACAATAATCTCAGCGCAGTCGAGCTGACACGGAAGGAAACGTGAGGAGTATTAAGATCATAACTGCACAGAGTAACGATCAGGATTGTTCAGCACATCCGTCAGAAATCGTTTTCGATCTCGTCCCGACCGTGGGCTTTTGGTTTCATCATCGATTTAGCTCTTTGGACTAACGAAGAATCCCGTGTGCAAGCAGGATCCGGCTCAACTCAGTTAACACCGCAATCCTCACTGAGCAGCAATCTTCTCAGAGAAGTCGACGTTTCCCGAACGCCGCAAAACGTTCACGTCTCGTCCTGATAAAGCTTTCGGGTCACGTTGACTGGGTCGCCGAAGGACCTGCGCCATGCATCTTCAAAAATGGAATCCTCCGGGGGATTAATCATTTCTTAACAATTGACCTTCACAATCCTGGAAAGGAAGCACACGGGTAGTCCTGCTTTTGTGCTCGTTTTAACAATTTCTCCACGGGGAACATTTCTTCATGAAGAAGCTACGAATCACTGCCCTCCTGGCGGCGATCGCGTTTGCCGGATGCGGCGAACCACCTAAAGATTTACCTCAGGTGGCTCTGCATCCTTTCACCGGAATTGTGAACGTTAACGGCAAGCCAGCCAGCGGCGCAATTGTGTCACTGCATGCGACTGGAAAGCCAGAAATCGGAGTCGTGACTCCTCATGGTGTTACTGACGAAACTGGCAAGTTTTCGCTGACAACCTACCAGCCTGACGACGGGGCTCCTGAAGGCAAGTATCAGGTTACAGTCTCCTGGGCTGATAAACTCTCCCAGTCTTCCAGCGACCCCGAATACGGTCCGGAAAAATTACCGAAGCGATACCAGATTCCTACCCTTTCAGGGTTGGAACTTGAAGTGAAACCAGGGCTCACCGAAGCCATAGTGATGAACTTGAAGACTCGATAGACGACCAGACGGCCTCTGTGAACGGCGTGCTTGTGTGCATCACAAACAGTCTCACAGTTCATGCCGCGAGACCGTCAACTCCACATTGTCATTGGTTGTAATTTTTTTTTAGCAGCCAGAATTGTTCTTGCTGCCTGAAACACTGCAATTTGAAGGGATTTGTTCATGTTGAAATCCAAACTCAGATCAGCCTCACGGGGCTTTACGCTGATCGAACTGCTGGTTGTGATCGCGATCATCGCGATTCTGATTGCGCTTCTGCTTCCTGCCGTTCAGCAGGCCCGAGAAGCTGCTCGCCGAACACAGTGCAAGAACAACCTGAAGCAACTCGGATTGGCTCTGCACAACTACGAAGGAAGCTATAACATGTTTCCACCGAGCCGAATCAATATCTCAACACCAGTTTTCCAGCAGTCATGGAACGTGATGATTCTGCCATTCCTCGAGCAGTCTGCAATGTACTCTCAGTACAACTTTAACATTAACTGGTTCGCACCGGGCAACGACCCAATCACAACGACACAATTGGCTGCGTTTGTTTGCCCCTCGACACCAAGTGGTCGTACCCTGCCGACTCAGGCTCTGTATGATGGTATTACCAACACTTCACGAACTGGCCAGCCAATTTGGGGATACAGCGACTACGGTTCAGTCAACGCCGTGCGTAACGCATTCATCGTTGCGGCTGGGCTTCCCTCGATTAACACGAAGGATGCAATGGGAGGACTTGGTCGTGGTCCGGGTGGCACCAGACTCCGCGACATTACCGACGGAACCTCCAACACAATGCTGATCGCGGAAGATGCTGGACGACCACGACAGTACATCGGTCGGATTCCTGGCTTGAATCCACGGACCGGGAACATTGCCTTTGGCACTCAGTTCACTGCTGACGGCTGGGGCTGGGCTGACATCAACGGAGGATTCAGCGTTGATGGTGCTAACACTGCAGGTCTGCAGAACAATACCAGCAACAGCGGCACCACAACCATTGTGGGAACCTGCAATATGAACTGCACAAACGACAGCGAAATGTACTCCTTCCACACTGGCGGCGTACAAGCTCTTCTGGCTGACGGCTCTGTCCGTTTCCTGAGCGAGAACATGTCCGGTGCGACACTCGCCGGCCTCATCACACTCCAGGGTGGCGAAGTGCTTGGCGAGTTCTGATCTGGCAGAATGAGGTCGACAAAGAGACGTTGTGAATCGTTAACTCTGTCGATTTGATTCCTCTTATCTCGAGGCCCGGCAATTGCTTTTAGCATTTGCCGGGCCTTCTTCTTTTCGCTGATGGAAAAGAGTGCTCGCCGCTTTGGATCAGCTTACTTCAACGCTTTGCCGGCGATCGGCTTGCCATTCGTGGTCAGAATCTGAATCTCGTGTGCTCGATGCGGGCCCTTGTAATTCCAGACAATCTTCTTTTCCTGAGTCACTTCAAAGACTTTGATTGCCTGCTGTGATGCATAACTGGCGATCACGGTGTTTCCGTTCGGCAGACGCTGACCACCGCAGGGATCAGCAAACGGCTTAACGTCCGGAAAGTCTGAGTTGCTGATCATCCAGACAACCTTGCCATCGGCGTCCACTTCAATCGTCTTGTTGCCGTGAGTCAGGTTGATCACCGTATGGCAGTTCTCAAGACGAATCGCAGTGAACGGCCAGTTCTCCGTAGCGCGTCCGCCGAGTTCTGGAGCGTCAGTGGGAAACTCCTTCACAATCTGCCCGTCCGGTGAATACTCCTTCACTTTAAATGCTAACAAGTGTGGAACAAGATAGTTCCCATTGGCAAGTTTACGTGCCATACGCGTCTGCATGTGCGCGTTGTCGGTCTCCGGCTGCAGTGGAACTTCGACAGCAATTTTCCCGTCAGAGGCGACTTCCAGCAGTCTTGGTTTGCTGCCCAGTTCTGTAATCAGCGTGTGACCGTTGTCGAGACGTTCGACGGTGCCGATCTCGCTGTTCTCAGCGGATTTGACGTAGTGAAACACGGTTTTGTTTTCCCGAGTCAGCTCGCGAACTTCATCGCCCCATGCGATCAGCACGTTACCATTGGCCAGCACAAAGCCATCTCGAGCAGCAGGACGGCCTGCGTTCCAGATTTCCTTGTCGTCTTCATCAATAATCCCGGTAAACGTTGGACCGGCGATAAAGAACGAATGTCGAATCGGCTCATCGCTGTGTGCCGCGGGACTGCTTACCCAATGGAAACAAACAGCCAGTAATAGCGCGGCGCGGTGAAACAAATAGCGGTTAGGCACGGTCATTGATTCCTGGTCAGATGGGAAACGAAGACTACAAATGCCAGGCGCAACCAAGAGTAACAAACTGATCGGTATGCCCGGGCTCAAGTCGCTTCAGTTTGAGCATCCGTCGTGGGCTTGTCGAGCATCAACGACACCAGCAGGCCGCAGACGATTGTGATGACAGCACCAATCAACGTGTACCACGGCCAGGCAATCGCCGTAAAGAACTTCACGTAACACAGGACCACTGTGCCCGCCATCATACCACACATCGCGCTGATCTGGCCGACGCGACGAGTTGTCACGCCAAGCGTAAAGACCCCCACCAAGATACCGCTGGAGAATCCCGCAACCGCCAGCACCTGATCAACGATAAGCCGATCAAGGCTGATAGAAACAAAGATAATGGCGAGCACGATCTGGAGGATGCCGAAGAACAAAGTCATCCAGCGAGTCATCCGAATCTGATGCTCGGGAGTTCCGGCGTTATGCAGGAAGTCGCTGACGACGGCCCCGGCCGAAGAATTCAAGGAGCTGCTGAGTGTCGACATTGCGGCCGAGAACACAGCCGCGATCGTAAAGCCTACCATTCCTGGCGGCATCTCATTGACGATGAAAGTGATGAACTCTTCGTTCTTCTTCAGTTCCGAAGCGGTCCCGCGAAAATCGTAGAACGCCGCCAGAGCCACCCCGACCATCAGAAACAAGGCGAACTGAGCCAGCACAACAAAGCCGCTTGATATCAAAGCTTTCGACGCACCTTTTTGAGAACCGATGCACAGATACCGTTGCACCATCATCTGGTCAGTGCCATGAGTCCCCATCGTCAGCATTGCACCGCCGATAACGCCGGCCCAAATCGTGTAGGCTTTCGACGGATCCAGAGAATAATCCATCAATCGAAACTTCTGCTGCGACGCTGCGAACTCTGTGAACTGTGTCCAACCGCCGGGCAACATATGAATGATCAAAAACAGAGATGCGATGCCGCCACCGACATAGATCACGAATTGAAGGCAGTCACTCCAGACAACCGCTTTCATACCTCCCACAAACGTGTAAGCCACGGTGGACGCACCAACAACAATGATGCTGGCCGTCAGTGACAGCCCTGTGACTTGTTTGACAACGATGGCCGTTAGAAATAGGCGAAGGCTGTCACCCAGATTTCTGGTGACGAGAAAGATCAAAGAGGCGGTCTTCTGAGTCAGTCCGCCGAAGCGTTTGTGAAGTACTTCGTACGCGGTAAAGAGTTGGCCTTTGAAATATAAAGGCAGCAACCAGATCGAGACGAGAATTCGCCCGATCACATAACCAAACGCGAGTTGCAGAAAACTGAAGTTGCCGTCTTTTGCGAACGCGATCCCTGGCACGCTGAGAAAAGTCGCTGTGCTGGTTTCCGTGGCGACGATTGACCCCAAAACCGCCCACCACGGCAGACTGCGATCTCCCAGAAGATAATCGGACACGTCTTTATTGTCGCGGCCGATCCAGATCCCCATCAGCGTCACCGCCACTAAATAGGCGACAACAATTGCGGCATCAATCGAAGAGATCGTCAGGGCAGCAAACACGGGACTACTCACTTGCCAGCGTCCTTTTCAGTGTATTTCTTTGGGTCTCGCAGGTGCCATGCCACCAGCCATTCTTCGGACTTCCGTTTGAAGCCGTACTCTTTGACCATGCGTTCTTCCATGTCGGCAAAGTGGCCAGCTCCGTAGAAGATTCCGACTTTTTTGTGGCCATTCTTGAGTTCTCGATTCATCACATCGAGACAAGTTTTGTTGCGTTCAGTAATGATTGTGGAAGTCCCGTCGAAGCCCGCAAAAGCATCACCCTCCGCGCCTTTGGCCAGTTGCACTGCGGCGATGCGGCGAATGCGGTAGGCTCGATCAGACGACAGAGCTGACAGCATCAGATCCAGATTCATCGCGATCGGATTCTGTTCCTGCTGAGCCGACATCGACTTGCCCATTTCTTTCAGAAACATCCCCGAGAAAGTTTCGCCGCGGCGCGACATGGATGATTCAAATTCTTCGGCCGTCATGTCCGCATGAACGAAGTTGTCTGCCGTATAGTCTACGCCGGTCAACTGAAACTCCATCCCCAGAGCATCTTTCATCCCGAGTTGAAGCACAGAGATTGCCGTCAGTCCAACTTTGGCATCAGTCCATTCCTGCTCATCAGTCAGATCTTTTCGACGTGACCCGGTGCCGCCGCCCGGACGCAGGCCTTGCTCCACAGCTTCTTCGGGCATAACGGCTTCGTAAAGCAGAACGTCGTACTTTTTAAAGACCTCATTCAGTTGTGAATAGTATTCGGGCTCACCGAGGTGAATCGCGCCGATCAAGTCGACGGTGGAATTCGGATACTTCTCCGCGTCGGAAAACGTGATGATGGATGTTTCCAGAGCAAGGGCGAGACCTTTTTCTGTCTTGCGAATCCGCACGTACTCTTGTTCCGGCTTCTTCTTGTCCTTCGCGGCTTTCGAGTCTTTCTTTTTTGACTCTGCGGACGCGGACTTCTCGTCAGCGGAGACTAACTTATTCAGGAGACAGATCGCCGACACGTTCACAACGGCGATTGCTGTCGCAAGCAGTAATGCCTGACGGAAGCGAATTGGACGACATGTTTGAGCTGTCGTATTGACAGACGTGATTTGTGAATCAGGCATGGTTCCCCACAGGACTCCGTCAGTTTCACTGATTTTTCGATTGGCAAAGTGTGCTGATGATTCAGCGACCGAAGTTTCGGAGCAAGTCCGCGCTAGCTCCTTGCGGGCTCCTTCGTTTTCTCGAGCCGCATCTTGCCGGTTTTTCTCGATTCCTGCCAGCGGTGTTTGGGCGGGAATAAAAATAACACAGCGGAGTTTGTTTCGAGAACATCTCCCCGGTGATCAGTGATTTCTGCCTTTGTATGGCAAGAATCAGGGTCGGAGGAGCCCGTTTTCCAAAGGTTGCGGGCAGCCGAATTCATTGCCACGGAGAGAATTCTGAGAATATCTGAACGAAACACGTCCCGGATCAGCACTATTCAATCAACGACGGATCAATCAACGACAGAATCCCCCCTACGATTCTCCGCACGGTAAACTGGAAAAGGTGTGACGATGCGACTGACTTTAAGAACTCTGCTGGCGTATCTGGACGACCGATTGCCGCCTGCCAATGCGCGGGAGATTGGGCAGAAGATCGCGAACAGTCCGTTTACCACCGATCTTGTGGAACGCATCCGAGATGTGAAGCGTCGACGGCGACTGGCCGATCCCGGCAAAGCGCAGCCGATGATTGAGCCGAATCTGATCGCGGAATATCTGGATGACCAGCTAACTCCGGACCTGGTCGCTCGTATTGAACGCGAGATTCTGGCATCGGATGCGATGCTGGCCGAAGTCGCGGCGACTCATGAAATCCTGGGATTATTGCGAGATCCCGTCACCGTGGATCCTCGTCTTCGTGATCGGCTCTACGGCCTTGATCCGTCCGGGAAAACTTCGCTCGTGCGTGCCTTGAACGCGGAATCCTCACCGGGCACTGCGGCGACTGGCCCCGCGAGTGCATGGAAACCGTTGACAGTGCAGAAGACTTCGTCCAAACGAATTCCAGTCATTGTGGCGGGGGTATTGGGATTAATCTGGCTGGCCGTTCTAATCTCCGATTCAACATTGTTTGGACCGAAGAAGTCTCAACCAGTGGCTCAGCAAGAGGTCGCTGCTGCGGATGCAAAAGCGGCAGATGGAAAAATCGCAGATGCTGCAGATGCGAATGAGCCTGCGAAGCCCGATCAGGTTGCGGCGGCGGATGATAAAGCTGGCAACGTGGACATCGCAAAGAACGACAAACAGCCTGCAGTAAACGATTCTGCCCAGGTGAACGGCGCTGCGAATTCGGGAGATGTCGGCTCGAAAAAGCCCAACGCGGTTGTGGCGACCACCGACAATCCTGCGGGCTCAGCCAATCCTCCGTCGACAGAAAAACCGATGGCTGAAACGACGCCAGCCGATGCGTCTTCAACATCGACGAGTACGCCTCCTGCGAATTCGAATCCAATTGAAGTGCCGATCGAGACCGAGCCCGAAGTTCCTGTTTCATACTACCTGCAGGTTGACAGTCGCAGCCTGTTAGTGCGAGAAGAACCGATGGGGCGATGGCAGTCGTTTATTAGAATTCCCGGTGGAGATGCAGTGGAGAATGCTCCGAACAATGTGAATTGTGCTCCGATCATCGGACCAGGCTGGTTTGGTGTTACTGAGCGATTTCCATTGGTCGTGACGACCGCAGCCAAGGGCTATGTTGCGGAATTGCTTGGCCCCTGCCTCGTGCGAATGCAGCGCGGTGCATCAGGCGGGTTAGATCTTTTGTCCGGGCGATTAAAGCTGTCGGCCAATCCGGCTGTCGCATGGAATGACGAGATTCGCCCGGAGTTTAATCTCGGAGTTGGCCAGACGACGACTCGGCTGACTCTGGGCTCTGCGGAAACTCGTGTCGCTTTGGAGGTGACGCCCGTCATGCCAGTCTTACAGGATTCATTGCCGACCACCGATGACACGGCGAGCGAGACAGCAGGCACTTTTCTGCAGATTGATTCTGACCTGCAGGTAGAAATGACAGTGCTGGAAGGCTTTGTGTTGATGCAAAGTCCGGAGCAAACTGAAGTCGTTCAGTTGAAACAGAATCAGCGTGCGATCTGGTCAGTAGCCGGGCTCAAGGATTCATCGACCGTGATGATCGACAACGGTGAAGCCGTTTCTGCGTTGCCAGGATGGTACTTTGATTCGTCATCGGAGACTTTGCCGGAAATCAGCAAGCAGAATCTTCGCTTGCTGGAATTGTTGTCTAACAACTCTGAACCGGGCGACAGTGTTCTGCCACTGCTGGACGAACGGAATCCGCAGTATGGAGTCCTTGCCGTCCAGGTATTGTCGCTAACGCACGATACAGATCGACTCTTATCCGTGTTGTTTGGCATGAGGGACGAATCGATCCATCGTGCGACCATTGATGGCTTGACTGCGATCATGAATAGTTCCTCAGCCGGACGAAAAGCCGTGCGACTGGGTTTGGAGACTCGTATTCCGAAAGCCGATGCGGAGCCTATCGTGCAGTTGCTCAAAGGACTGACAAACTCTCAGGCCGCTGATCCGAACGTTGTTGCGGACCTGATGGCTATGCTGGAAAGCGAACGACCTGTGGCCAGGACTTTGGCAATCTATCGCATGGAGCAAATCACAAAGGACCGCAAGGGATTTCATCCGGACGCCGATTCGTCACGTCGCCGCGATGCAATCCGCCGCTGGCAACGTGCGATCGACCAAAATTCGGGCAAGCTGGTCCCGTAGAATCGCTGCTGGAACCGCGAGAGTTGGAGCGCGCGGGGCCATACGGATCGCTGGTGTTTCCGGCAATTCCTGATACCTTCTCGCGTGGAAATCAGGGGAGACCGGGATCAGCAGCGAAATTGTGCTGCTGAATTCGAGTTTTAGATGGCAGATTCGCGGACAGCAGTGAGGAATTGAGTGACGATTTTCCTGAAAATTATTCAGCGTGAGATCCCGGCTGATATTGTCTACGAAGACAGTCAATGCCTCGCTTTTCGCGACGTGAATCCTCAGGCTCCCGTGCACGTCCTGCTGATTCCGAAGAAACCTGTTGCGTCATTAAACGAGCTGACCGAGGACGATGCGGAGCTGTGCGGCCACCTGTTGCTGACCGTCCCAAAAATTGCCGCATTGCTGGGGCTGGACGGCGGTTATCGAACGGTCGTCAACACGGGAACTCATGGCGGTCAAACGGTCTTCCATCTGCACATCCACATTATGGGCGGGCGAGGTCTCGCGTGGCCACCCGGTTAATTGACACCATCCCTGCGCGAAACAGATCAAAAAACTACTGAATCCCCGGACTATTGAACTTCCACACTGTGTTTGACGGCCAGTCCAACTCAGATCTTAATCCTCATCTCAATCTTCAATCTTCCCCCCACGGAATCCTGCCCATGTTAGCTCGGTTTCTTTGTTGTGCCTTAAGCTTGTTGTCTCTGGGAGTCTCATTGGACTCTTCGCTGGTCATCGCAGACGATGGCAGCGACAAGCCCGGCTTGAGTATGGCGGTGGCAGCTCAGAAGCTGATCGATGTCCTGCCAGCCGATCAGAAGCAAAAGCTGATGTACAAGTATGACGATCCCGAACGAGTCAACTGGCACTTCATTCCAAAGGACCGTAACGGCATCGTGTTGTGGGACCTGAACGGCGAACCAAAGAAGGTGGCCGAAGATCTGGTCAAAGTCGGACTGTCTGCCGCAGGACATGCCAAGGTTCTGCAGGTTCGCAGTCTCGAGGAAGTGCTTTATTTGTTCGAAGCCGGTGAAGAAGACTACCGCCGCAACCGCCGACATCCTCACAAGTACCATATTACGATCTTCGGAACTCCTGGACCAACAGGGTTGTGGGGATGGCGATTTGAAGGTCACCATCTGTCTTTGAACTTCAGTGTTCAGGATGGTGTCGTTGTCAGCAGCACGCCGGAAATGTTCGGTGCGAATCCTGCTTTGATTGACGCAGGTCCTGGCCGACAGTTGCGAATTCTGTCTGGTCGCGAAGATATCGCACGACAAATTTTGAAGGCATGTAACGACGAGCAAAAGAAGAAAATGTGGATCTCCGAAACAGCTCCGGATGACATTCGCGGCGCCGGGGCTCCTCAGGCCGTTGTCGAAACGGCTGTCGGGCTGAGTTACGGTGAGATGTCTCCGGACCAGCAGAAGATGCTGCGGGATCTGTTGGGCGAATATCTCTCTGCGATGCCTGTTCAGGTTGTTCGCGACCGAATGAAGGCGATTGACAAATCCGGCATGGACAACATCCGTATGGCCTGGTGGGGAGAATCAGAAGTGAATAAGCGACACCACTATGTGATTCAGGGGGCGACGTTTATCGTTGAGTACAACAATACTCAGAACGAAGCCAACCATGTTCACGCAATATGGCGAAATGTTGGTGGAGACTTCAATCTGCCTGTTGCGAAGTAAAGGACTGGAATGGAAACAACTGTCGTAGCCGAAGTCGTGAGACTTCGGACCGAACTGTCACCACTTCGGCTACTTCAGGCAGTTGTTTCCTCGCCAACCATGAGTTGGCGTCGACTTGATCTGCAACCTCATTACCTCTTTCAAGTTCTCTGCACTCGATGTCGCAACCTATTAACAGTTTTCGTCTGCCGAATGGCCTGCTGGTAATCGTCGAACAGATGCAGGACGTGCAGTCCGCAGCCATGACTTTGCTTGTCCCATCGGGTGGAGTGCGTGACCAGGAGAACAAGTGCGGAACCGCCGCGATCCTGACGGAAATGTTTTCTCGCGGAGCCGGCGGCCTGTCGGCTCGCGAACTCTGCGCTGCGATGGACAATCTGGGTCTCCAGCGCGGGGTGCATGTGGGAAGTGCCCACATCAATTTTACTGGTGCCACAACGGCTGATCGACTATGCGATGCACTGCCGTACATTGGTCGCATGGTGACTCAGCCGCATCTGGCTGAGGACGACTTTGAACCAGCTCGAGATCTGGTCGAACAAAGTTTGATGTCGATGGAAGATGAGCCTCGACAACGCCTTGGGAAAATGCTTCGAGAATACAGCTATGCGGCTCCATGGGGCAGTGCGGCGGAGGGCGAACTGGACCATCTGGAGAATATCTCCATCGAAGATGTCCGCAATCACTATTCCCAAAACATGGCTCCGGATGAAGCCATTCTAGGGATCGCGGGCAACATCGATCCGGGCCAGATTCGGGACGCGGTTGAAGCGGTGTTTGGATCGTGGAAATCATGCCCGTCTTCGGAACCCGGGCGAGGTAGACTTCCGCAGTCACCGTTCCACATCGAACACGACTCTGCTCAAACGCACATTGGTCTCGCGTGGGAGACGATCCCGTATTGTCACGAACGCTATTACGAAGCCTGGGCTGCCATCAGCCTTCTCAGTGGCGGCATGAGCTCTCGCCTGTTCACGGAAGTGCGTGAAAAGCGAGGGTTGTGTTACGCGATCTCTGCATCGCTCAGCACCCTGCGGGATGAAGGACGCGTCTTCGCGTATGCTGGCACAACACCGGAACGTGCTCAGGAAACGCTGGACGTGACAGTGGCCGAAATCCTGCGTCTGCACGAAGGAATTACGGACGATGAGCTGCAGCGATGTAAGGCAAGGGCCAAGAGTTCTCTGATTATGCAGCAGGAATCCACGACGTCGCGAGCTTCCTCATTGGCCAGAGATATTTATCATTTGAATCGAGTCGTCACGCTGGATGAAATCAATGCTCGAATTAATGCTCTGACGACGGAGCAGGTTCGGGAGTTTGCTGTGGAGTATACTCCAAAATCAATGGTTCTGGTGACGCTGGGGCCACAGAGTCTGGATCCAGCTTGTGTCACGTCACTATAGAACTAAAGCCGGACAAGAATGTCCAACCTGCAATTTTTAAAAGCTCTTTGATCGATTCAACAGAAGCCGCAATTAAATATGAAGTTTCAGCAGTGCACATTGTCCAACGGTCTGACACTGATCGCGGAAACCAACCCGGCCGTATACAGTGTGGCGGCAGGATTTTTCGTTCGCACGGGATCGCGAGACGAAACCAGTGAGGTTTCCGGAGTCAGCCATTTTCTGGAGCACATGGCATTCAAGGGCGACGACAAGTTCTCGGCCGACGACATCAATCGCGTGTTTGACGAAATCGGTGCCAAGTATAACGCATCGACCAGTGAAGAAGTCACGATGTACTACGCGGCAGTGCTCCCTGAGTATCTCGAGCGTGCTTTGGACTTGCTGTCTTCGCTTATGCAGCCGTCTTTGCGTCGTGAAGACTTCGACATGGAGAAGAACGTCATTCTGGAAGAGATCAGCATGTACGAAGATCAACCTTCGTTCACATGTTACGATCACATCATGGCGACTCACTTCGCCGGACATCCACTGGGCCAGAGCATTCTGGGCAGCCAGGCCAGCATCACTGCGCTGACGGCCGATCAGATGCAGGCTTATCATCGCAGTCGTTATCACACGGGCAATATTACGCTGGCGATCGCGGGCAATTGTCGCTTCGAGGACGCTGTGGCTCTGGCTGAGAAGTATTGCAGCCGAATTCCGCAGGGACAGCCTTCGAGACTGCTGCCGCCCGTCGAAGCTCGAACGAATAGTCGCCTGATCGTCCGCGAAAGCAGTTTGCAGCAGCATATCATGGAGATGGGAGTTGGCCCGGATTCGCGAGATGAACTGCGGTTCGCAGCCGAACTGCTGTCCGTGGTCATCGGCGATGATTCCGGAAGCCGCCTGTTCTGGGAACTGGTCGATCCCGGTCATGCCGAAGCGGCCGACCTGAGCTACAGCGAATACGACGGAGCAGGGTCGTGGATGAGCTATCTGAGTTGCTCGCCTGAACAGGTTGCCGAAAATCTCGAACGCTTCCGCAAGGTCTTTGCAGACGTGAATGCGAATGGAATCACGGCCGACGAACTGGAGCAGGCTCGCAATAAAGTGGCTTCGCGAGTCGTGCTGCGAGGCGAGCGACCGATGGGGCGGCTTTCGTCTCTGGGCGGTAACTGGATGTATCGGCAGGATTATCGCTCCATCTCCGATGACCTGAAGTCCGTGCGCTCTGTGACTCTGGATGAGATCAGGAAAGTGTTGGATCAGTATCCACTGGCGATGACGACAACCGTTGGAGTTGGACCGCTGGCAGAACTGTAGATTGCCCCGAATGTGTTGCTGGATTCTTTGATCCGAATTGATGATTCCGGCATTATGCTGGCAGCGACACGAAAAACAGTCCTGTCACACCTATCTTTTGCACGCGGGAACCTTTGATGTCATTTTCTCGCCGAATCGTTGTCGGGATTGAAATGCCGAAGAGTCGTCCGTGGAAGTCGGCGAATCTTTGCGGCCCCAGTCGAATGGCAGTCTTCCATGCATTCAACGCAGCAGCCTCGGCACGTCTGCCCTTGACGCTGGTCACTGTACTTCCAGCCGCCACAGCGGGATGGCTTCGAAAACCAGAAGAGGCTGAACGACTTGCCGCAGCGGATCGAGCTGAAGCGGAATCTGTTCTCAAGGAACTCTGCCAGCAGTATGCGACCGAAGCCGCTGCATCGAACGCCGAAATCAGGATCATGGGTGGAAGTGCGTGGGAAGAACTGATTCGCAGTGTCGGCAATCGTCCCGATAGCATGTTGATCTGCGGCACTCGTGACAAAGGCACTGTTCGCCGTGTTGTGTTTGGAAGCACTGGCCTGAAACTGCTGCGACTTGCTCCTGGCACTGTCTGGCTCGTTAAACCTCGTGAAGATGATAACGACTCCACGGACATCATTGCCGCGACCGACGGAGGCAGTGTCGGGGCGGACGTGATCGTCACCGCCGTGCCTCTGGCAAAGTCGCTGAATGCTCGCCTGCATATCGTGCATGCCGTTGAAGGCGGCACTGCGACACCCGAAGTTTTGCAGCAGGCCGAAGCAGTCGTCCAGCAACAGCTGGCGAACACCGATTATCGAACACTTCCGTTTGGCGTCAAAGTTCTGATCAAATCCGGAAGCCCCGACCAGTGCATTCTGGATGCGGTTAAGGAAGTTAACGCGGATCTCGTCGTGCTGGGAACGTCTTCAAAGACCGGGGTCTCCGGACTATTGCCCGGCAGCACCGTCGAGCGTCTGCTGCCGGAATTGTCCTGTTCCGTGATGGCGATCAAGCCCGAGGGCTTTCGATCCATGTTGCCCGCAGACTTCTGGACACACTGACAGCCTACGCCGCCCAATAATGTAGCCGTCTCGCTCCGTCGAGACGAGGCCTTGTTGTGTGCATGTGAACAAGATTGCTCTGCCGAAAACCGATAGGACATTACGACGCGTGAACTAACAACTGCGAGCCAACTTTTAAGGCTCGTCTCGGCGGAGCGAGACGGCTACTTTTTCTCATACACTACTCTGCCGCCGAGCCACGTCTGCTCAACAGTGATTCCTCTCACTTCTTCCACCGGGCAAGTCAGGATATCGCGGTCGATGACAATCAAGTCGGCCAGCTTGCCCGCTTCGAGCGATCCTTTTTCTTTCTCCTCGAATGTCAGCCACGCATTGTTGATTGTGTAAAATCTCAGGGCCTGCTCGCGAGTAATAATCTGTTCGGGATGCAGTGGCGAATCACTCCAGCGTGGCTGCCGAGTCAGCGTGGTCCAGAGTCCGAGAAACGGATTGTAAGGATTCACCGAACGCAGACTGCCGATACGCTGCATGTGATCTGAGCCGCCTCCGACAACAACACCCTGCTCAAAGAGTGTCTTGTACGGCTGGAAGAAACTAGTCCGTTCCTCGCCGAATTGCTTCAGCAAAGTTCGGCCATCCAGATGCAGCCAGATCGGCTGAATATCGGCGACGATTCCCAGTGCTTTCATCTTCAGGATGGATTCTTCGCTCATGAAATTACAATGAGTAATGCACGGGCGTTTGTCTCGCACCGGGAAATCGTTGTTGACTCGCTCGTAAGTCTCCACCAACGCCTTCACCGCACCGTCGCCGACAGAATGTGCTGTAATCTGCAGATCTCGCTCCAGACAGTGTTTAGCGATTTCATACATGCGATCCGGCTGAATATTCAGCACTCCGCGATATTCCGGATCGGTAATCGAATAGATCGTGCTGACACCCCAGGGTTTTTGCATCCACGCACTGCCGGTCAACATGCCACCGTCCAGAAACACCTTGACGCCTCGCAGCCACAATAGATTGTCGTAGGCATGCGCAGGATGATCGGCAGCCTTTTGGATTTGCTCCGCGACTTTCGACCATTCCCCATCCGGACTCACACCCCAGCAAAGAAATGTGCGGCAGGTCAGTTTGCCCTGATCCTTTAACGTCTGATACATCGTCACATCCGACTCACCCGCACTGCGTTGGACGATGCTGGTGATGCCGACGGAGTTATAGTCCTGAAGAAGTTTCTCCAGTTGAGCCATCCGTTCTTCCTGGCTCGGCGATTTCTCTGATGACTCCGTCTTGATGAATCGACCGGCCGCTCTTATGACTCCGGTTGGCTCGCCCGTGGTAGGATCCATCTCGATCTTTCCAGGCAAGCCGTCCGTGATCTTAAAATCTTTGTCGATGCCATTCAGCTTCAAGGCCATGGTATTCAAAGCCGCGTCAGGCCCGGTTCGAAAGTAAACCGGATTATTCGGTGCGACGGAGTCCAGTTCCTGGCGATTAGGAAACCGCTGGTCGCGCAGACGAGTGATAAAGACCTGATTCATGATGATCCACTGGCCGTCTTCCAGGATCTCTGCCCGCTTCTGAACATACTTCAGCACGTCGTCGATTGTTTCGAGTGGCGGGATTTCATGGTCAAATTCATAGACGGATGCACCGGTCGCGTGAACATGCGAATCGATAAGCCCGGGCAGCACTGTCTTTCCGCCCAGTGAAATCTGTTTTGTATCCGGGCCCGCAAGTTTCAGAATGTCGTTTTTGCTGCCGACGGCCTGGATTCGCTCACCTTTCAGAGCAATTGCCTGAGCAATCTCAAAGCCCGAGTTGACGGTCACAATCTTCGCGTCGTGTAGAATCACATCAGGGAACTCGTTTGCAAAACTGGCTCCGCCGGACAAAGCCAGCACCATTAATGCACAGACAATCCAGATAGCCACGTTGCCTGATCGAATTCTCGTTTTGAAACTCATCGACAGATCTCCGGAAGGCAGAAAGCATTTGTCTTGAACGAAGGTCGCAAGCTGGATTTTGATGTAATCTTTTTAACGACAAGCCGGTGGCGTCGGTGCCCAAATTCGCCTCCGCCTGCGGCTTACCGCTAAACGAAATAAGCTTCAACAAAGGGAAGTAGACGAAAACACTCGGTTTGCGGGTGTCGTAAGATTGTGACAAAAGTCCGGCCAGCATTACACTTCCCGCAAACGAAACTTTACCAGCCCAGGCAATCTGATCTGTCACTATGGCCACCCCTGAATACACCGTTGTTATTGGACTTGAGGTTCACGTCCAGCTTCGTACCGAATCCAAGCTGTTCTGCGGATGCTCCACGGCGTTCCGGCCCGATGACCCGAATACTCAGACATGTCCGGTCTGTCTGGGACTGCCTGGGTCTTTGCCGGTAATGAATCGCAAAGCCTTTGACTTGTCCGTCCAGACAGCTCTGGCTTTGAACTGCGAGATCGCTCGCTACACCCGTTGGGATCGCAAACAATACTATTATCCCGACCTGCCCAAAGCGTATCAGATCAGTCAGTACGACCTGCCGTTCAGTTCCAAAGGCTGGCTGGAGATCGCGGCTGACGATCCCGCCGAGCCACCTCGTCGCATCCGAATTACCCGTGCGCATCTGGAAGAAGATGCCGGCAAGAATGTTCATGACGAATCAGGCCGCGGAGCGGATAGTCGAGTTGACCTGAATCGAACCGGAACGCCGCTGCTGGAAATCGTCAGCGAACCGGACTTGCGGACTGCTTCGGAGGCTCGTCGATATCTGGAAGATCTTCGATCACTGTTGCTGTTTATTGGCGTCTCCGACTGCAACATGCAGGAAGGCAGCCTGCGGTGCGATGCAAACGTGAATCTGCATGTGCACAACGCGGACGGCAGTCGTACGGCGACTCCGATCGTTGAGCTCAAGAACATGAACAGCTTCCGCAATGTGGAACTGGCCGTCGAGTATGAAACTCGCCGACAGTGGAAGCAATGGCTGAAGACCGGACAGAAGATTGGCGAAGTCCCGAAGCAAACTCGCGGCTGGGATGCTGACCGCAATGAAACATTTGGACAGCGTGAGAAAGAAGAATCTTCGGACTATCGCTACTTCCCTGATCCGGATCTTTTGCCGGTCACGACCACCGTTGAGCAGATCGAGGAGATTCGTCGATCACTGCCAGAGACACCGGCAGCTCGTCGCGAACGCTTTCGTTCTGTGTTGGGGCTTACGGAGTACGACACCAATGTTCTTCTGTCACAAGGCCCGGCACTGACAGCATGGTTTGAACAGGTCAGTCAACTGTGCGGTGACGGAAAGCTGGCGGCTAACTGGGTGACTCAGGATATTCTGCGAGATCTCAACTCGGACGCAGTCTCAATCGACGAATTCGTTATCACGGCCGAGATTCTGGGCACGCTGCTGAAGTGTATTCAGACCGAACGCATCACCACGAAGAGTGCTCGCGAAGTTTACGCAGCATTGCGATCTGATGCGGCCGAAGAAAAGACCATTGAACCAGCCGATGTTGACCGCCTCATCACAGAACGCAAGCTGGAGATTGTTCGCGATACTGGTGCGATGGACACGGCAATTGCGGCGGCTCTCGCATCAAAGCCCGAAGCCGCCAGCGATTTCCGAGCTGGCAAGCAAAACGCGATTGGTCCATTGATCGGCATGATCATGAAACAGGTCGGCGGCGCGGATCCAAAACAGGTTCGCGAACGCCTGATCGCAACAATCATGGCTGGAGCGTAGTTGGACGTGTTGATTTAATCGTGTATTGATCGTTTTGGTTTAACGGCGAGCCGTAAGCGGAGGCGAAATCCAGCAGCAACGCCTGCGGCTTGCCGTTAAACGACTAAATCAACGGACCGCCAGCGTTCGGATTTGAGAGTTCTTCAAGCCAGCAGATCCTGAACAACTTTCGCATGCGTCACTTCAGCATCAGTCAGACTGGTATCGCGGCCATCGTAAGGCACGGCTAAGCGAGTGTGATCAAGTCCCAATGACGCCAGCATCGTCGCGTGCAGATCGTGGACGTTGACGATATTTTCAACGGATGCATAACCAAACGGATCCGTCGCCCCGTAGACGCATCCTTGCTTGAAACCACCGCCCGCAATCCACGATGAAAAGGCATGACGGTTATGGTCGCGTCCATCGGGGCCTTGAGAAATCGGCAGGCGTCCGAATTCACCAGTCCAGATCACAATGGTGGAATCCAGAAGTCCTCGCTGCTTCAAATCTTTCACCAATGCGGCCGAGGGCTGATCGGTGCGAGCACACAAGCCTTTAAGACTTTCGGCATTGCGACTGTGAGTATCCCATGGCTGACCGCTCATGTAGACCCCGACGAATCTCACGCCTTGCTCGATAAGCTTGCGAGCGGTCAGGCAGCGGGCTCCGTATTCTTCGATCGCTGGATTATCAAGCCCGTAGAGTTCTCGCGTTTCTTTCGTCTCGCCCGACAAATCCAGCAGCTCGGGAACCGACGTCTGCATCCGCGCGGCGGTTTCGAAGTTTGCGATACGAGCCGTGAGTTCTGAGTTCTCCGGATATCGCGAGGCGTGTCGACGATTGAGCTTCCCGAGGTAATCCAGCTGATTGCGACGCACAGCCGCAGTGACGCCTTCCGGACTTTGAAGATTCAGCACGGGTGATGAACCTGAGCGGAAGACGGTGCCCTGATAAACCGCTGGCAACCATCCGGAACTCCAGTTCTTCTCACCATCGATCGGCAGCCCGCCGGGATCCGATAACACCACGAACGATGGAAGATCGCGATTCTCTGTCCCTAAAGCATAAGAGATCCACGAACCAAACGACGGCATCCCGGCAAAGAGTCGACCCGAATGAATCATTCTCAAGGCGGCTTCGTGATCGACGGAACCCGTCTTCATCGAGCGAATCAGAGTGATCTCGTCGGCGATCGATCCGGTATGAGGCAACAATTCGCACAGTTCCATACCGGATTCGCCGTACTTCCGAAACTTGTACGGTGAACCCAGGACGTTGCCCTTTTGCTTATCGAAGTGAGTTTCCAGATCGCCAGCCGGATAGGGCTGACCGTGCCACTTTTGTAGCTCCGGTTTGGGGTCGAACAGATCCATCTGGCTCGGGCCGCCGTTTTGAAACAGGCAGATCACCGACTTCGCTTTTGGAGCCACATCCGGCGCGACCGACGTCGATTCACTCGCTTTGCCTGATTGCTGCTGGGCCAGCATCGAAGCGAGAGCCAGAAGTCCCACATGCCCGGCGTGAGTGCTCAGGAACATGCGGCGAGTGGCTTCAATCGGGGACGGCAGGTCAAAGTGCAGAGGATGCATCGGGAGGAGCTCACAAAAAGAGACGTGTGGGCTCGATAAGATTACCGTCCGTGCACCGGTTCGCTCAATCGGTCTGAAAGGTCCACATGGCGATTTTGTGCAAATGCTTGACGGACTGCGACATCAGGCACGAAGGACATTCCTGCCCGTTGCGACCTTAACCACAGTAAAAGGTCGGACAAGAATGCCCAACCTACGCGTGCATACTCACAGAACTACGGTGACTGCAATAGCGACCGAGCTGAGGTTCTTGATTTGCCGGACTTCGCCGCTGTACGCTTCGAAGTGGCCTCTGTCGATGGGCGAGCTGCCGCGGTTGCTGCTCGTGCCGTTGAATCGTCAGACTCACCAGTCAGCAGTTCCAGCATATACGCACTGGCCCGAGGAATCACGATCACTCGCTTTTGTGAACCGGGCTTCTTGTCATCGATGACAATCGTGATCTCGGGACCGGACTCGGTCGTCGCGGAGACAACTTCTGCAGTCCGACTGGTCTTCTTACCGGCTGCGGCTGGATTGAACAGCGGAGCGTCCGTCAGTTCGCCCACTTCTTCTTCAGCGACAACTTCCGCTGCAGCCACTTCAGGCTCTACGGCTTCCACTTCGCTGCCGACTTCTGTCTCATCAAAGGCAGGCTCTTCAATTTCTGCGATCGCTTCGCTCGGCGTCTTGACGGGAGCGGGTTCCTTCTCATTCATCCCATCCCCACCATCAAGCATCTCGGCAAATGATGAGGCCGCGTCTTCACCACCGGTTGGAGCAGGAGTGGCCAGAATCGATGTCAGCTTCAGGCCTTTGACCAGTTCGAGGATCGGAGAATGGGCCATGTAGAGCCCTTCTTTCAGCTTGCGATCCGCACAACTGCAGACGCCGACCAGAGAACCATTTGCATCGAACAATCCGCCACCGGAACGACCGCTCTGAGGATCCACAGAACAGACAAGGTTGGCTGGTCCGTTGTAGCGATTGATGTCGACAACCTTTGTCTTCAACAGAGTCGGATCAGCTCCGCCGTTGCAGCCAAAGCTGACAAGGTTCTGATCCTTCGTCACGCTCGGAGCAGCGGCTGTCAGCCGGACTGCGGGCATAATCTTCGTGGACTGAATCTTCAGAAACGCCAGATCGGAATTGTGATCTCCACCGATCAGCGAAGCGGGATAGCTGAGTGGTTTGCCGTTCTCGAAAACTTCGACTTCAATCTTTGCATCCTTCGTCGCCATATCCAGAAAGACATGAGCACACGTCAGAATGATCGCCTGTCCCGCAGCGCTATAGACGATCGTGCCGGTGCCGACGTCCTGAATCTTCTTGCCGTCCTTCGATGAAACGCCAGCAACTTTGACTCGCACAGTCGCCGCTTCGGCAATCAGCAGGCCGTCCATTTCTGCGCCAGCAGCTTCAGGACTTTGAGCTCTCAGAGTGGGGAATTGCATGGCTGTCGGCTTTGTGACACCACCAATCAAACTACGGAAAACATCTTTAATGGATGACTTGGATTCTGCGGGAGTTTCGTCAGGAGCCGCATCGGACCCCGCTGAAATTTCCGGGGTATTTGACGTGGAAGCAAGACCGGCCGGCAGTTCTGCAGCAGCGACATCGGTGCGTTCGCGAGTTTCTGAGAGTCCACGAGCCGCGCGATTCATCTGATCGCGAAGTTCAGCTTCATCAGTGAGGCCGATAAATCGCTTGGCTTCTTTGCCCTGAACCATCAGCACCAGCGTGGGCACTCGATCGACATTAAAACGGCGAGCCAGTTCCGGCTCTTCGCTGATATCAATCTGGCGGACAGGAAACTTATCCTTTTGCATCCGCTGCAGGATAGGCACCATTTGCTGGCATGGCTGGCAATAGCTGGCTGTGAAGTCCAGCAGCTCAACCTCAGGAGGGCTTGTCGCACCGGTTTCGGCATCGAACATCGCCACCAACAGCATGAGCATCTTCATAATTGGCTTCCGTGCCTGAAGAACAATCGGACAGACATCCAGGGGCTAACAGGACACGGTAAATCAGCACGTGAGAATTCCGTTTCTCCTGAGCTGATTCAGGCTGACTTACTCCGCTGGTCCAACCAGCAGGTTTTGTCAGTTCTAATTCGCATCCGGCAGATCCTGCCGCAATCGACGGACGGAGCATAATCCGAAGTTCGGATTTCGGGAAAGATCAGAATTCACGGGGTTTCCGGGGATAAATGAACATTCCGTGAAACCTCCGTTCGGTTTTACATCACCCTGAGTTCTCTACAATGGTTGGTTCGAGCAGCTTCAGCAATGTCGTAAGGCTGCATTTGGAACACGAGAATGGAGAACGCCATGAAGAAAATTCTGGCAGGCGGGTTATTGATTTTCTGCGTATTGACGGCCGTAAATTCAGCGACGGTCAGCGCAGAAGAAGAAATGAAGGACACTCCGATTGCGGTTGGCACGGAGCGAGCCTTTCCGAATCTGGACTTCGAACGACCGATCGTGGTCACTCACGCGGGCGACGGCACCAATCGCCTGTTCGTTGCGGAGCAGGACGGCATCATTAAGGTTCTGAAGAACGATCAGGACACCGAAGAGGCCACCGTGTTTCTGGATATCGACGAACGCTGCACGTACGCGGACAATCAGAACGAAGAAGGCCTTCTGGGGTTCTGTTTCCATCCGAAGTTCAAAGAGAATGGGCAGCTTTTCGTTTACTACACATCGGCCGAAGCAGCTCATCTGTCTAAAGTGTCTCGATTCACCGTCTCCAAAGACAATCCGAACGTCTGTGACGCCGCGACTGAAGTGGAGATCATGCGGATTCCTCAGCCGTTCTGGAATCATAACGGTGGAACGATTGAATTTGGCCCGGACGGATTTCTCTACATCGCCCTGGGCGACGGCGGAAGCGGCAATGACCCGAATGGGAATGGTCAGAATCTGACGACACTGCTGGGATCCATCCTGCGAATTGATGTCGATCATCCGGGCAAAGACGCGAATTATTCGATCCCCAAAGACAATCCGTTTGTAGGCAAGCAGGTTCCCGCGGGACCTCGCGGTGCCATGGTTCCGGCTCGTGAAGAAATCTACGCCTACGGAGTTCGCAATATCTGGCGCATGTCCTTCGACAGCAAAACCGGATCCTTGTGGGCCGCCGACGTCGGTCAGAATCTCTGGGAAGAAATCAACATCGTCAAAGCCGGCGGCAACTATGGCTGGAACGTGCGCGAAGGTAAGCACTGGTTCCGCCCGGATGGAAAAGATGGCGATCGTTCGGATCTGATCGACCCGATCCACGAGTATCATCACTCCGTCGGAAAATCGATCACCGGTGGTAATGTTTACCGAGGAACTCGAGTCCCTGAATTGGTCGGAAAGTACATCTACGCCGACTATGTGAGCGGCCTGTTGTGGGCTTTGGACTATGACGAAGCCGCTGGTAAGGTCAAGGCGAACTATTCCATCGCTGGCTTCGACGGCGATGACGACGGCAAAGCAGAGGTTCTGCCGGTCATGAGCTTCGGCACCGATGAACAAGGCGACGTCTACTTCACGACGCCGTTCGGAAGTCTGTACCGCTTTGTGTCCAAATAATGCACTGACAGAATGCTGAAGGACTAAGATAAATCAGTCCAAACGGCCAAAACTCGATGCCAACGAATGCCCGGTTGCGAAAGCAGCCGGGCATTTTTTATGGTTCAATCACGAAATCGAGTGCGCGAGACTGTATGAATGCTGTCATGACAGTACTCGGGCTTTCATTGAGGTCGTTGCGGATCACCCCGAAGCGGTTTAAGAAGGTAGCCGGTGGTCACCGCAGCGCCAACCACCGGTTTCTATCGAATCCTGCGATTGCACCCTGAATTGGGTGCCAGAATCGTGATTTCTGTCATCCCCTCAGGATAAGTTTGGTTCGCTCTCGGTAACCAGTGGTGCGCCTGTAGGCGACCACCGGCTACCCTCTGACATCCTTTCAGGATCAATTGCAGGGATTTCCACCGCCCATGCTCGCGGCTTACTTCTGGAGGATTGGAATCCGCCACGAACATTCTTTCTGGAATTCCATGTAACAGTTGTGAGCGGCTGACGCTGGAGACCTCAGTCACACAAACATGAGAACCACAAGAGACCGGCAGACTGGTGGTTCTTCCAACTCACAAAAATGCCGAACATGGAGAATTGAAATGTTCAAGAAACTGATGATGGCCGTTGTTCCAATGTTCATGGCTGCCTGCTCCGTACAGGCCGATGATGTTTCCGCCCACAGTGGTGCGTCGATTGAAATCGATGTGGCTTCAATCTCGGATGCCAGCGTTGAGATTGTTGAAGCAGGATTGGATATTGATGTGGATCAATTGGCCGCGAATGCGGGCAAGGCAGAAAAGACAGATGCAGTTGAGGCCTGCTTCCGTCGCTGCGGTTATCAGAGCTGCGGCTGGGGCGGCAACTATGGCTGCTGGAATTCCTGCTACAACAACTGTTACAGCAACTATAGCTGCTATCAGCCGTACTACAGCTACACCTCGTACTGCTGCGTTCGCCCGGTGTACTACACGACCACTGCCTGCCAGCCGCTCTACCAGCACTGGGGTTGCTACTAGTTCCGAACGATTGTGACGTTTTCGATTGAACAGAAGCCCGACGCCCGATGGTGTCGGGCTTTTTTATTGGCCTCAAATTCACGCACTTCGCAGTACGTCACCGGTCACTGGGACTGGTGAGCGTGAAGCTTTGAATGACACCTTTTTGCACAGGAGAACAATCATGAGATATCAACTGCATTCCCACAACAGTCAACCCGTTCACCACTCCAACGCGTTCTCTCTGGCTGCTGTGACAATGTTCCTGATCTCTTCCGTTTCCGCTTTCGCACAGCAGGGATCCTTCGCCACAAATCCCCAGGCCCAGATTCACAACCAAACAGTCGGCCAAAATGTTGAACAGAATACTCCGCCGCACATGACGCCGCCCAACAGTGCTGCATCCGGAGCCACAGCCCTTGCTGGCTTAATGCAAAATGTGGTAGCAAACAGTTCACATCAGCAACAATTAACCAACCTCAACTCTGATTGCGGCCACGTGATCGAGCTGCTGCTGGCCAACAAGTTTCGACAGAATACATTTCAGAACGGCGCAGAACTGGCCCCGGGGTTGGTACTCGGCTCACCGTGGCAACAACGTCTCGGTGATCTCGAATTGCTCAGTGTTTGCGGTGACGGGACCATTGATCCTCGTAACGGGCCCGTCTTTGAAGTTGCACTCCGCAACAATAGTCAGGAAGTACTGGAGAATGTCACGGTCTCAGCCGTGGCGGTACTGGGACAAATTCACGAACAATCTCCGACGAGCGTTCTATCGATTGGCCGAATAGAAGCGACGGAGACGATCAGCATCCGCATTCAGCTGCCCGCATCGTCGATGGTCATGGGCCCCGTCGGAACCCCTGTGATGCCTTTCGAAACTCTCGTCGTGGCCATCGACAGTTTTGATGAGCTTGTCGAAAGTAACGAACTGAACAACGTCAGTATTCTGCGACGCAGCGAAATTCCGATGATCCCGATCGCGGTGGTCGGGCCTGCATCACCTGTGATGAGTCAGCAATCTCCATTGCTGACACAACCTCCCGCAGGACCGTCAATCGCAGTTCCGGAAGAGACGACGCCGGTGTCACCACTGGATGCGATTGATCCCGACAAGCTGGGCGAGGAGATGCCGACGACCAACTGAGAGAGTAGACCGACAGCTAGAGCAGGCCTGCCAAGGAACGATCGTCCCGACGCTGCTTAACCCGTCACTCGATCAGAGGTCTCTGGCGAGGCACTGACTTGCGATGGAACTCGTCAAACTCTGCCGGAAGCAAGCTCAGCAGCTCTTCAGTGCTGAGCGAATGCAGATCCCAGGTGAGATCCAACTGGCTCAGGATATCTGCAAAACGACGGGGGCTGCCCGGACCCTTTCCGGAAAGCCCCGTTCGGTTTCGTCCTTTGCCGGAATCGTAATATAGCCGAGTCGCTGCACCAACAACGGCCTGGCATGTTACAAGCGATGGACGTGAAGCAATCAGCGTGACCAGCAGTCCCTGTTGCTGCACGGATCCGCACAATAACGACATCGCTCGAGTCGGATCGTCGCGATGGGCACGAAAGACCTGGTACGGGCCAGCCAGCAGATGGCGACAGGATTTTCGAGGATCCTCAAGGTCTGCAATCCAGCGGCTGCGATCACCGGGCTGCCAGCGTCCACGGTTCGACGGACACAGTGTTTCGAACCAGCACAGCGACAACCATGCCCAGAACCCGGCGTCTGTTCGCAGATTGGTCGCATCCATTCGCAGGATGCGATGCACATGCTCGGCCACTTCGAGACGCGAATGAAACTCACGTGGCTCAGCATCCACCTCGGCGTCAATGGGTGACGACGTCGATGAGCCGGTCAGCAGTTCCATCGGAGCATCCAGCGACGGTTCCGCCTTCAGGCTGCTTAGGAAGGACTCGAATTGAGCGATTCCTTCTGCGGTAAGACGTCGGGCAAGCATGAGCTTCTCAGATCAAAGCCAGAGCCATTTCTGGGCGGTGTCGACAACATCTCCGAAGCACCAATAGAACAGGGTGCTCTGACCACAGTAAATCTTCACGGTCACTTCCGCGCCAATACGCTTTTCAGGAAGTGTCTGGCCTTCGTTTGCGACGGCATTCAGTTCGAACACAGTCCCAAGTTCAGTATCCGTCGTGGACCGCGTGGCCACTTTTGTCAGGTGACATTCAAACTTCGCGTCCGGCTGAGTGGCCATCGTGAATCGTCCGGGAAGCTCAATCGATTTGTTCGTTGCCGTCGCTTCTCGCTGAGCACGCAGAATGTGGCCCATGCGTTTCTCCTGCAACAGAAGCTCCATCTGCCACGCTCCGTTGTCATTCATGATGTCAAACAGATGATCTCCCTGTCGCACCGGGCGATCTTCCAATAGCTGTCGCAGTTGGAAGTTCGGAATGCGACCATCAGCCGGAGCGTAAATCGTCAGCTTCTCCTTCTTTCGATTCTCCAGATTCAGCACCTGCTGTCTGGCGATCTCCAGATCTCCTTCGATCCCTCGCTGTTCGACTCGCATGCGTTCAATGTTGGCCAGACTCTGAGGTTTTTCTTCGTCCGACATCTTGGGGATATTCAGTTCCGACTGCACGATCTCGGCACGCTTGCCAATAACCAACTGTTCATACTTCCGAACTGAGGCCTTAGCTTCTTCGATCTGCCCTTCAAGTTCGTCATTCTCCAACACAACCAGAACCTGGCCCTTTTTGACTTCTTCGTCGCCGTTAACCTTCAGTCCATCATGAGTAATCACGCCATCCCAGGTGGCAAAGACCGCGTGCTGCTCAATCGGCATCAGCTTGCCTTCAGCGGTCACCGGATAATCCAGCTTGATCAGTGACAATGCCGCAGCCACGACCGCAATCGCAGCCAGCACGGCCGTGGTGATCATGAGCTTTCGCCCTTTAAACCACTCCAGCGCGGTGCCCATCAGTTTCCAGATACTGAGGCCGAAAATTCGCCCGTGCTGGCGAGCATTCCACAGGGCGGCACCAACGTGATCGGCAATCAGTTCTGCACGCTGTTCCAGTTGCGGCAGCGGCTCCGATTCCGCAATCTGTTCGATCACGATACAGCCAGTAGCCTTGATGCGCTTCTTTTTGCGATCGCGGTCAGCTTCCTCGCCCTGCTTTCGAACCATGTCTTCGGTTTCGAAAGTTGGCACCATCATGACCATGCGCGAGCCGCTCTCCTGCACAAAAGCAGCCAACGGTTCTTCAACCTGCGGTGCAAGACCGTCGACCTTGCCCGTGTATGTCAGCGTTTCGCCCATATCGATGACGCGCGACGCCAACTTGTTCATGGCTGCAATGAGATTCGCACGAGGATTCACGCTGCTCTGACCGCTAACCGCGCGAACTCGCACGCTGCGACCTTTCCGAGTCACAACGCTGACACGGTCGGCACCCAGCAGCGATCGAGCATCACTGGCTGCTGCATCTGCGACTTCCTGCTCAACCAGCGATCGCTGAATTCGTAGAGAGAATTGCTCAAAGTCGGTCCAGAACGGATTCTTCAGATCGGCCTGATCACCAAGATTGCGACGCTTGCCTTCGATAAATCGAGATCCATAGCCACACATCTGTTCCAGGAACTGCATGTAACCAGATTGTGCTTTGATCGGCACATCAGGACGCTGAAACAGCTCGACAACCCCGACACACTTTTTCTCTTTGTGCAGAGCCGACAGCACCAGAACATGCTCGGTCGGAAGCTGTGCTTCGCCACCGTGAGTCAACGTGCGAGCTTCACCCGTCTGCAGAACATCGACGATCAGCTTCTCGTTCATCGCCATCGCGCCGGGACGCTCGCGAAGTCCGGTTTGTTCTAAATTCACCTGCGCCATCAGGCCCAGACGATTCGATTCATCGACCAGCCAGACAGCTCCCGCGCGAGCACCGATCGCGGTCACAACGCGGACCAGAAACTCCTGAAAGAACAACGGAGGAGCAAGATCCTGACCGGACATCTGCTCAATCTCGCGAGCAAGCTGCATCACCCGCTCACGGACTTTTTTCAGATTTTCGTCGGTAGGAACGGGCTCAGTCATAAGATTTCCGATGCACTCAGGGGGGCCAAATTCGTCAGGATTCTGATTCGGGCGTGGGCATTAGATCACGTCGCCTGCCCGCGCAGAGTGAACAATGTACGTAAATCCAGGGACATTTCAGCGCTGTGGTGACGCAAAAACGTGGTTAGTCCAACACGGTTTGCCCGAATCGCCAAAGCTGCGGAATTGTTTACGTATCCGGAAAGGCGGTCAAGACCGGCCTCGATTCGTCCGTAAACTTGGCGGAGGCAATTTCTCCGAGGTAAACATGCGTGAGATAGGCAAATTTCCGGCCATTCTGCCAATCTTGACTTGAGCATTGAACTAGGCCGCTATCATTGAAGTCTCAAAACGACTGCGGGGCGTTCGTTAACTGTCATCGATTTCATTTCCCGCCTGTGCTTTGAATCGGTCAATTGCTAATAAAACACGCGGTTTCACAGGGGCGGCCCGCGTCATCTCGCGGCAGCATTTGTTACTTATGGAGCCCGATTATGAGCCAGGACTTCCGAGGTTTTCTCCAGCAGATGCAGGGGTGTGCCGTTTCCGTCGTGACCTGGGATCACGCACGACTCCTGGGAACGCTGGCGGCGGTCGCGGATGACTGTATTCGCATGACGGGTGTCGTTTTGCAGGATTCGCATGACACGGGCGGCTGGTCGGATCGACTGTTGATCGAAGACTTGCTGGAGGATCGCGGCAATCAATGGCCCGAGATCATTATTCAACGAAATCTGATCAGCACCGTGACGATGGTCAGCGACATCATGCGTCCAGATCCGGTGGCACCACTCGGTCGTGAGGAGTCATCGGATGGACTTGAGAATTCCAAGGCAGCGCAGAGTCAGGAGCTGGATACCATCGTTCAGCATGCCTCCGGCCACTGTGAGACTGTCCGCCTGGAACTCGGCTCAGCCGTCCTGGACGCGTTCCAGATGGCGAATGAGCGACTTCTTAACTTTCGAATCAAGGATCGCATCACCGCGACGCGAGTCGATCTTGAGAAGACGCTTGGCTTCCAACTCCAGCCGTTCCGCATTCTGTCCAATTCAACTGTTCCTTCAGACCAGTTTCGAGTGCTGATTCACGGTATTGAGGTTGGTCGGGGGACTATCATCCCCGGAAAACTCCTGGCGATTATCCAGGAGAGAACAGCCACGCCGCCGGGGGGCATTGAAACCATCGAGCCCGTCTATGGACTGCCTGCGGCCTGGATTGAGCCCGATCAACATCAGCAGGCTGTCGACATGGGTTCCAGTGTCGTTGATGCGATGAGCGTCATCGCAACAATGTTGGAGTATCACGTCAAACGACATGCCAAAGAACTGCTGACCTACGAAGCCGTTTCGGCGGCTGTGGATGAATTGCGAGAATCCCATCCGATCACCTTAGCGAATCTGATTCCGCACCCGGTTTCGCTGCGGAGTTTGTTCGAAGTCCTGCGAGGACTTGTCGGGGAAGGTGTTGTGATCCGACATATTCTCCCGATTCTTGAATCTGTCGGCCGACATGTTGAGCACTGCGAATCAATGCCTCTGCTGATCTCACGTGTACGCATTGATATCCCGCTGATCATTTGCGGTCCGCATCTTGACGACAGCGGACGCCTGCCCGTGTTTGTCGTTGAAAAGGGAGTGGCTGAGGAGGTGTTTCCTGATCAGCCAGGACTCCTGACATCCGACTCAAGCCTTCTGACGATTTTTCTCGACGAGATCCGCAAACTAAAAAAGCCGTTGGATTTGACTCGGCCACCGATCCTGGTGGTCCCACACTCAAAACGCGAGCGAATCTGGACCCATTGCCGCTCCACGTTTGAAGATGTTGTGGTTCTCACCCCGTCCGAAATCCCGTCCCATGTACGACTGGATGTAATTGGAACTATCGGCCCCGAGATCTTAGGCCATCTTCCCCCACAACTCGAAGAGTCTCCAGAAACGATGACTGAGTTGTGGCAGCGAAAACCTCGGTGATCGGGTGGGTTGTTGATTTGGTAGAGAAACGCGATGTTGGGGAGGATGTCCAGCTTTCTTGTGACGGGATCGCTGCGCTCGGATCAGTGAAATCCAGAGGATCCAAGGTCAGAGAAACCCAACGCATTTAACCCATCGAACACTCAGACCACACAGAAGAATCGCGATCTCTGGAATAGCTATCCAGAGCAATGAAGCATTGAAATTGCCAGTGTGACTGTTCTTGAGATGACGTGTAAGCGGACTCTCCCAACTACTCCATTCGCCCGTCGTCCAGCAATTCTTCCAGTTGCCGCAGGGATCGAGTCAGCATGACTCGAATGGCGCCGTCAGATTTGCCGAGCTTGTCGGCGATTTCTTTGGACGGTAGATTCTCCAAATAACGCATGCGAAGAGCGTCCTGCTGTTCCTGTGTCAGCTGCTGCATGGCGATCATCAGTCGTTCTTCGCGACGATTGCGAGCGAACGCCTGGCTGGCTGAGGTGATGCTGGCGATGAGCAGATCAATCAGACCGGGACTGGAATCTGTTGCTCCGCTCAGCGGCACGCCTTTGTCGGCCGCTCGTTTTTGAGCCGCATGATGGCGATGAGCATCCACGATCTTGCGTTCGAGCACCTGATGAACCCACGGCATCGGATCCAGCGCTTTGCTGTCGATCTCACTGAAGGTTTTCAGGCAATAGGTCATCGCTTCCTGCACCACATCGTCCGGTTCAACACTGCGTTTGAGCAGGTCACTCATCTTGCGAGACGCCGTGGCCAGCAACTGTCCGCGATACCGGTCCATCAGTTCCGCCATGGCATTCTGATCGCCGGTGCGAATCCTGCGAATCAGATTATCATCTTCTGTAGCCATGGAGTTTCATCACCCTGTTGGGCATCAATGCGTGACAATGCGAGCCCGTAGGCTACTCATCGGCCTCGTGAACAACAATAGTGCGTTAACTTTGGTCTTTTTGTAATTCGGCCCAACGGGCCATTAACATGTCAGCCCGGGGCAACGCCCCGGGGAACGAGATGCACGCAAATGATGGAGCCCTGAAAGGGTGGAACAAATGGTGTTTATGATCTCATTGGTGCGTCTATCATGAATTTGTGCCGCCCCGTTGGGGCTTTGGATTCGACGTAAAACGTGTTCCTGGGGCGTTGCCCCAGGCTGAATTGTGGTTGCCCATTCGGGGCGGAATCGCGGGTCAGGATTGAACCAACACGCTGTAACGCCAGGCGGCTGATACTGCTCAGCTCTTGCTTATTTTCTTCAGACTATCAACCGTTTTGCGAGTTGCGATGGACAGCAACGTGTCATCATCATCATCGTCCGTCGCCTTGTGGAATGATTGCAACACAGGCAGAGGGTCAAAGGCCTGCCAGGCCGGCAACGCCGACATGAAGGTCGTCAGCAGCGAGCCGCCGCGAAGAATCCAGATCACATAACCCACGGACAACGACGTTGTAACCACAGCAGCACTGCCAACAGCAACCTTACCAGCCAGTTCCTCGCGTTCCGAAATTGTCGGTTCATCAATTCTCTGAATCAGGCGGTCGATCGTAAAGAAGTTGAGAGACACCAGCGCATTGTGCACTCCGGTATCCATCATCATACCGCCAAAGACTGCCGCCTGAGCTAACTCGCTGGTTATCGACTTTATGCGTTCGCTGCGAGTATTCACAAAGAAGTCACTCACAAAGACTGACGCGATGAGTTCGCCGGTAATCGCCACGTTTTCGTTATTGGATGCTGACGGCCCGCTTTCAGTAATGGTCTCAGCCACGGTAGCTGTTGGTGTTGCCACCTTGTCGGAGCGATCCGCGGGTGCTGCTGGCGCCGCGAAAAACTGAGTCGTCGTTACGACTGTGATCTCATCTCCGCCATCTGCACTCGAATCCGTAGAGTCCGTCGTGGTATCACCGACTGAAGAGCCTGTTGTCGAATCGCTGGTCCCTACTGAACTTCCAGAACTACCGGCAGGCGAACCACCCACAGCAGCAGCCACGTTGATTGTCACCGTCACCGGTGCGCTGTTTGCGAAGCCGTCAGTCACGTAGTAAACGAAAGTGTCGACGCCGGAGAAAACTCCGTTTGGAGAGTAAAGCAGAGAACCGTTGGCTCGCAGAACCAGAACACCATTGGCTGTGGTCGATAACATTACGGCCTGTAATGTATTCCCGTCTTCATCGAAGTCGTTCAGGAGTAATCCGGGCGTCAGGACCTCAATCCCGGTCAACTGGATCCCGGGAATCAGATCGCTCGCCGCAATCGGAGCATCGTTGACATCAAGGAGACGAATGGTGAAGGTCTGCAGATGCGTCAGGCCACCACTGTCAGTGACTTCAACGGCGATACCGTATGCAGCCGTCTGTTCGAAGTTAAGAACAGCTCCTGCTGCGACATCAATACGGCCGGTTGTCGAGTTGACCACGAACATCCCGTTGGCATCATCAGCAAGTGTCCAGGTCAGGACTTCTCCGGCATCTGGATCAACAGCACTGAGTTGACCGACAAAGGTCCCGGCACCGCGATTCTCCTGCACCGTACCACCGGCGAGGTTGATCAGGGATGGCGTTTCATTCACGTCATTGAGCGAAATGACCATTGACGTCGTTGCTGTCAAACCACCGACATCAGTGACCTGAATCTGCAAAGTGATCGACTGGCGAGATTCAAAATCCAGCAACGATGAATCAGCAACTCGAATAACTCCGGTTGCTGCATCAATCGCAAACGGTGAAACTGGTGTGCTGCCGATGATTGCGTAAGTCTGAACGTCTCCGGCATCTACATCGGAGGCGGAGACGGATCCCACAGTTGTTCCCGATTCCGAATTTTCATCAATCGACATTGGAATTGGGACGCCAAATGTCGGCCTTTCATTCCCGTCCATAACTCTGACAAGCACTGTCTGCGGCAGTGAGGTTGCGGACCCGTCACCAACTGACAATGTCAGAGTGTACGTGGTCGTCGTTTCGAAATTCAGTAGTGCGGTGTTAGAGATTCTCAGAGCACCGGTCGCTGGATTGATGGCAAAAATTCCATCCGTGTTACCCGAGACAATCGTCCAGTTCTGAAGTGTTCCAACACCGTCAGGGTCGACCGCAGCGACTGTGCCGAAGACAGTCCCGACGCTCGCCAATTCAGAAACGTTGAACTGCTGGCCGGGAGTGATCACCGGAGGAGCATCGTTCGTATCCAGAAGGGAAATTACGAATGTCTGAGTACTTGCCGATGAATCTGCAGAAGTTGCTCGTACGATAATCGTATGGCTTGCGGACGATTCAAAATCGAGCAGCGTGCCATCGGCGACTGTGATCACTCCCGTGTTGGCATTGATCTGGAATCGACCACCAGCGTCATCATCCAGAGAGTACAGGATGACATTCGTCGTTGCGTCGGCATCGGATGCAGCGGCGGTGATTCCCACAACGGTTCCGTTAGCGGAATTCTCATTCAACACGTTTGCGGCGGCGTTGGAATCCGCAATGCTGGTGATACTGAATTCGTTAACGTCGTTGATTGCAACTGAGAACGTCTGCGTACTGAAGGTTCCATCGGCGGAGAGGGCTCGCACGGTGATGTTGTGCGAAGCCAGGCTTTCCCTGTTGAGCAATGTGCCATCGGCGACCCTGACGATGCCCGTGGTCGAGTCAATCGCGAAGCGTCCGCCAGCGTTGTTTGTCAGAACATACGTGATTCCGTTTGTTCCCGTGTCATCGTCAGTGGCTGAGGCCGTGATACCGACAATGGTTCCAGTCGCTGCATTCTCGTCGACCGCATTGAGCGTTGCGTCCGAGTCGGTCACGGCCGAAATGCCGAATTCATTCAGATCGTTGATGACGATCACGAAACTTCGGGTCGCAAACGATGAGTCAGCCGAGGTCGCTCGGACAACGATCGTGTGTGACGTCGCGGTTTCCGCATCCAGCAAAGTGCCGTTAGCGACGGTGACAATTCCCGAGGCGCTGTTGATAGCGAAACGCCCACCGGCATTGTCATCCAGTGACCATGTGATGGTGTTGCTGGATACGTCGCTGTCGAAGGCGTTCGCGGTAACGCCTATAGTCGTGCCGTTGACTGCATTCTCGTTGACGCCGTCGATGCCGAGGTTTGAATCAGTAATCGGCGAGACATCGAATTCATCCACATCGCCAAGGTTCACGATGAACGTCTGAGTTGAGGACGAGCTGTCTGTCGAGGTTGCTCGAATGATGATTGAATGAGATGCGGCCGTTTCGCGATCCAGCAACGTGCCATTTGCAACAGTCACAACACCGGTCAATGAATCAATCCGGAATCGTCCGCCAGCATTGTTGTCCAACGAGTAAATGATCGAGTCTGTGCCGTCAGGATCGGTGGCGTGAGCTGTGATTCCTGTCACAGTTCCCGAGACGGCATTCTCGAGAACCTGATTCGCGGCCGCATTCGTATCCGTAATCGCTGATGCGCCAGACTCATTGACATCAGTCACGTTGATCGTAATCAACAGCGTTTTTGACGATCCATCGGCACTGGTGGCTCGAGCCATCAGGGAGTAACTGGTCGCGGTTTCATAGTCGATAGCGGTGGCCCCGACCGTGATCACACCAGTAACAGAATTGATCTGGAATCGTCCTCCGGCGGTGTCATCCAGTGTGTAGGCGATGGCATTTGTTGTCGCATCCGCATCACTGGCGGAAACGGTGATGCCTGTCAACGTTCCCTGCAGAGACAGTTCGGCCACGGTATTCGCTGCAGCATCAAGATCTGCCGGGGCGATGATCGCGAATTCGTTGACATCGATCAGACTGATATCGACCGAAAGCACAGCGATCGAACCGTCGGTGCTGGTTACTCGGACGATAATCGTATGCGAGAACGCGGCTTCTCGATCCAATAGCAGCCCGTTTGCCACGGTGACAATTCCTGTGACGGAATCAATCGCGAAACGCCCGCCCGCGGTGTCATCAAGTGTGTAGGAAATGGTGTCCGTGCTGTCAGGATCCGCTGCAAATGCGGTATAGCCGACAGTTGTTCCATTGCTGCTGTTTTCCGCAACGGTGTTGGCCGAGGCATTTATGTCACTGATCGCGGAGACGCCACTTTCATTGACATCTGTCAGCTGAATCAGGAATGTTCGAGTCGAGAAACTGCCATCTGTAGACGTCGCGCGGACGGTAATGTTTTGCGATATGCTGGTTTCGTAATCGAGGGCCGCTCCGTTAGCGACCGTGACAACACCGGTCACGCTATCGATCGCGAATCGGCCACCAGCGGCATCGGTCAGTGTGTAGCTGATGGTATCCGAAGCATCCGCATCGGTGGCCAGAGCCGTGATACCGACAATCGTTCCGTTGGTGGAGTTTTCGGCGATCAATTCGCTGGTTGCGTCGATATCGGAGATGGCGGATGTTGAGTTATCGCTGATGTTTGTGACGTTGATCGTTACCACGGCTGTGCTGGAGGCACCAACAGCATCTGAAACTTCGACCGTTAGAGTGAATGTGGTGATCGTTTCAAAGTCCAGAGCCGCAGGATTCAGAACAACGATTTCGCCGGAACCCGCATTAATGCCAAATGCACCATTGATATTGCCGGACAGAATCGAATAGTTCCGAGTATCGCCAGCATCGGAATCCGTCGACGTCGCAAAGCCCACGGTTGTTCCCAATGTGGAATTCTCAACGACCGAGAACGTTGCGGAATTCATCACCGGCGAATCGTTAACCCCGGTAAACGTCACGGAAGCCGATTGAGGTCCGTTGCTCAAGAGCCCATCGCTGACCGTGACGTCATAAGATGGGGCTGCTTCATTGCCGTCGTGGACGAACCGGACAGATCCACTGTTGATGTCCGCCTGAGTAAAGCTGGTGATTGCAACTCCGGCGTTGGCAAGGAATTCAAATTGTCCACCAGAAACGCCACTGATCGTGTACGTGAGTTGTGCGGCTGACTGCTCGGCGTCCGTCGACAGCAGATCAGCGGCGGTGAGAATCACCGTACCACTTTCAGCGATTGTTAAAGCATTGGACTGGATCGTCGGCGCATCGTTGGATGTCAGGACCTGAATTCGCGATATGGCCGTGTTGCTGGCAAAGACGCCATCTTCAACCGTAATCGTCAGGATGCGAGTTGTGTTGTCAGCGTTCTGTGACGTGTTGTCGTAAGTGATTGTTCGCAGGACCCGCTGATAATCGCTTTCGCTGGCCGCTCCGGTGATCGTCAACACTCCGCTCGCGTAACTGGCGTTCAACGACGTGCCACTGGTGTCGGCAGTCAGAATTTCACTGGAGCCGTCAATTAAATTTGTGATCGTGACCGTCAACTTATTGAGATCTGATGTGTCCGTATCGAAAGCGATAGCATCGGCATCCACAACATTGACGGGACTACCATCCTCGACAAAGCTGGCGATGAAATCTGCTCCGGTTTCGCCGCTGCTGTCATCGGCATCCAGGTCAAGCACTGGAACAGGCGTCACGATGACTCGATGCGCACCGAGCTCCGATGTATTACCGACAGCATCTGTCGCAGTTGCAGAAACGGTTTCTCCCACGAGAACTGCAGCGATGATGTCCGTGCTGAACGTCGCACTTCCGGCGGCATCGGTTGTCACCGTGACGAAGCCCAGATATCGCTGACCGGCACCGTAGCCGGAGGAGTGTTCCAGGCCTACAGCGTTGGCAAAGATTTCAATCCGATAGGCCGTCGAAGCTTCTGCCTTCAAAGTGCCTTCGACGCGAACCGTGACACCACTGCGAGCTGCCATCGTAATGACAGGGAAGTTACAGAGTCGGTTAGCTCCCGTATCGCTGTCGTTCGCATCATTCGCAGTGACACCATCCGCCGCAAGATCGATGCCAATACCGGAGTTGGAATAGAGCGAATTGCCAAGGATCGAAATCCCCGTTGACGGAGACATAACCTTGATCGCACTGCCGGTGCTGTGAGCGATGATGTTTCCGGCCCCGGCAACTGTTCCGCCAATTGTTGAAGAGGTGGCATTCCAAATATCAATCGCCGCGCCGTTCGCATACGACGCTGACTGAGTAACATCTGTGCCAAAGAAGTTCCCTTGAACAGCGATGCTGGTTCCACCTCCCAGGATCCAGACTGCCGTGTTGGCAAAACCACCAAACGTATTTCCCTGCCCGGCCGTCGATCCGCCAATGAGTGTATTGCTGACGCTGTTGAGTGTGATGCCGATGCCGCCTGAAGTCAGTACTCCTGAAGCCGTCGCGTTGACTCCCAGCAAATTGCCCTGAATGGCATTCCCGTGTGCCCCGGATGTCAGTTCGATGCCGATATTGCCAAAGCCGGCAATTACGTTTCCGGCAGTTGCACTACTTCCACCGATCTGGTTACCGACTGCACCTCCGGAGATTGAGATCCCATTTCCGGCCGATGCAATCGCAGCCATTCCATCAGCAGACGTCCCGATATAGTTTCCGGAAATGACGTTGCTAACCGCCGAGGCGCCCGAGATCCCAATGTTGGAGACTGTGTTCCCGGAGATCACGTTGCGTGTCGCCGTCGTCGTGCCGCCGATCAGGTTACCCGTCGACGAAATAAAGATCCCGGTTCCATTTCCCTCAGCAGCCGTGCCGACAGTATCTATACCGATCCAGTTTCCGACGATGGTGTTACCGCCGCCGCCGGTCAGGGAGATGCCTCGATCATTGAAACCGCTGATGATCAGACCGCGAACCGTTGATCCACCGCCACTGATCCAAAGACCGTCTGCACCAACAGGAGCCGCTGAGCCATCGAGCTGAATGACAGGCGTGCCCGTGAAATCCGGCTCAGACCAACCGTCGATGATGACAGCCTGAGTAATCTGCGGCAGAGCTGTCGCCAGTGAGATTGTATGCGGGCCTGTTCCTGAAATACTGAACGTGATCGTATCAAGCCCTGCCGTAGAGTTCGCTGCAATGATGGCTTCACGCAACGAGATTTTTCCGTCTGCACCACCGCCCGCAGCATGTAACTGTTCGATGGTGTAACTGGCCCCAAGTCCACTGTCATCAACGTCGGAGACCGTCGTCACTTCAAACAGGGAAACAACATCGGTTACCGTGATCGTGATCAGCTGAGTATCCGTTGTGGCGCCGTCAGTGGCCTGCACTTTCACAATGTACGAATTATTGCCATCCGAATCTGTGGGTGCTTCAAAGTCCGGCGCGGTAATGAAAGTCAGAACACCTGTGGCACTGTTGATCGAGAACTTTGCGGCATCCATTGAATCGACATCGCTGACAATGCTGTAAGTGATCGATTCAGCAGGAAGGTCGGCGTCGGTGGCTTGAACCGTGGTTACTGTTGTGGCGTTCTCTGAAACACTGATTCCGGCCGTTGCCCCAGCTCCATTGCTGACGATGATAGGGTTGTTATCGTTCACTGCATTGATCTGGAAATTCACCAGAACTCCGGTATCTGCCCCCAGACCGTCATCAACAGAAAACGAAAAGCTGTCCGTGTCGCCCTCGGATCCGTCGTGATCATAGGTCAGCTGACCTGCGTTGACCTGAGCCTGAGTAAATGTGTCACTGACGCCCAGGGTGACGCCGTTCACCTTCAGCACACCATGAGTCGGCAAAATGCTGAGCGTATAGACCAGTTCGTGATCGGAGTTATCCGTATCGGTCGTGAGGAGCGTATCCGTCGTAACAGTGTTGTTTGCGGATCCTTCTGCAAAACTCTGTCCCGGACCAGGCACAAAAACCTGTTCGTCATTCACCGCGTTCACAACCACGGAGCTGCTGGCTGTTGTGGTGCTGAAAGCCGTGGTACCGCCGGTCAGCGTCGATGAAGAGATCTGAAAATTGTCAAATTCCACCGGCCGTGTTTGATCAACGGCCGTCACAATCATGCGAACTCGGGTATTGATACTGGCGTAGCTGGTGATATCAAAGCTCAGGTTTCCTGATCCGGTGTAACAGCCAGAGCTGAAGACCGCCAGATCGCTGTAGGATGCTCCCCCGTTGCTGGAGATCTGAAGTCGAACAACGTCTCCATCACCGCCGGAGATTGAGTTCTGATACGAGAATGACAGCACGGCCAGATTTGCGGCACTGAGATCAACCTGACGGTAGATGTTGTCACTCAGGCGATCTGATTTCACTTCGAGTGCACCGCTGTTGACTCGAATAAATCCGCCCGACGCTCCGCCACCACCGTTATCTGTTTCGACCCAGGAACCAGACCAGTTGCCCGTTCCGTTGTTATTGGAATAAGACGTGGTGTTAAACTGATCTATGTGAGTGACGGAAGCGATACTGGCCGTGCCGCCAGCAACACCACTGGTGCCGTCCCATGCGGCAAAAGCGATCCCGTTGTTGACGGTTCCGTTGTAGTTTGAGTTCGGGACAAAGCGAACTCGCGTCAATGCATCGGCAGACAGCAGACGAGCAGACGATGCCGAGACCGCTCCGAAACTCAGCCAGTTTGATCCGTTATCGACGGTATATTGCCATGCTCCGTTGGACGTGCTGACAGCCGTGACTGCAATTCCGAACACAGCTCCAGGGTCAGGATCCGTCACGTGGCCTGCGATCAGGTCTGAAACCAGTGTTCCATTGTTGAAGATGTTATCTTCATCGATCGCAGTGAGATTGTTTGCGCCGGCCAGTACAGGAGCATCGTTTTCGGAGTCAACCGTGATGGAGATACCGCCAGTGGCTTCCTGCGCTCCGCCGCCGCCCGTGTTGCCCTGATCATTGATGGTGTAGAGAAGTGTTTCGGCCCCATTAAATCCGGTCGTCGGAGTATACGTGATCGAGGCGAGAGCATTGTTCAGATCAGCCAGTGTGCCTGTGAACGACATTGTTGTGTCCAGCGATCCATCGCCGACCGAGAACGTCAAGCCACTCGTTGAACCCAGCGAGATCGTTCCGGAGGAATTGCTGAGACTCAATGTGACCTTTAGACTGTTTCCGTTCGCATCCGGATCTGTCACGGAAAGACTCACGACTCCGGAAGTGTCTTCTGCAATTGTCAAGGGCCCTGATGGTGTGACAGTCGGAACATCATTAACGGCAGTATTAAAGTCGACAATTCCTGTCCCCGTATTACTGGTGCCGCCATCACCGTCTTCAACCGTGACAGAAATTGTCCTCATCCCCAGCACTGGATTGTCGACAACAGAATTCAGAGCGACTGCCTGATACACGGACTGAATTCGAGCCAGAGTGGCATCGGAATTGAAGGTAATCGTCAGCGAAACTCCGGCCGCACCTCCGAATACCGTGCCAACCGTGATGCCTCCCACAAGCACGTCGGTTCCGGAAATCGTAACACCGCCGACATTGGCCAGTGTCAGCACATCGCCCGATTCAATGCCACTTGTGATCGTTGCGAGTAATCCTCCGCCATCAAAGTCAGGGCTGTCGGGGTCTGTGACTGTGCCGATGCCAAGAAACGGAGTCGTCGTGCCGCCCTCGCTGAGTGACTCTGTACCGCCATCCACCAGAACCGGATCATCGTTGACCGGCGTGATGGCAATGGAGGCCGTTGCGGTGGCTGTGCCGCCCAGACCGTCGCTCACGCTGTACACAAAACTGTCTGAAAAGTTCTCAGAACCGTCGTGAAGATACGAGAACGATCCGTCGGCGTTCAGCGTAAATGTCGTCGCGTACGCAGGGCCGCTGACAAGCGAGACGGTGAGCGCATCTCCATCCGGATCACTGTCATTGATCAGAACTCCCGGCGGGTCCGATTCACTGATATCACCCTGGTAGAACCCGCTGTAACTATCATCGACTGCGATGGGATTTTCGTTGACGTTCGTGACCGTCACCGCAATGAATTGAGCGTCCGTCAGCGTTCCATCGGACACCTGCACAATCACTTCGTAAACATTATTCGCCCCGGAATCCGCCGGAGATTCGTAATTCGGAGCGGAGACAAATGTCAGCACGCCAGTACCAGAGTCAATTGTGAACTTTGCGGCATCCATACCACCGCTGATTGAGTAGACCAGTGTCTGCGGAGGTGCACCAGGATCGGCGGCGGTCACTGTCGTAACGCCCGTTGCATTCTCGGAGACGGAAACGGAAGCCGTCGCCCCACCACCGTTGCTCGTGATGATTGGACTTCCCTCTTCGCCGCTTATCGACACATAAGTTGCGGGAGCGTTCTGATTATTGTGCTCGGTCGCGATCCAGTCGGCAGAACGTGTCGTTGTCGCCAGCCGAATTTCATCCAGCCCGCCGTCATAGTGACGTTGAACTGCACTCGGGCCGCCAAAACGCAGCGGTGAGTCCCACGCTGTGCGACTCGTGAGCCCAAGTGTCCCGGTGTCCGATCCCACATCGACACCGTCAAGGTACATCGTTGCACTTGGCGTGGTGTTCATGCCGCTGACCACCACGGAAACATGGTGCCAGCCCGTGACATCGGTGAAGGCGGTGGTGATGTTCAGGTTACCGGTGACTTCGTTAGTGTCGCCAAGGAAGAACGTCAGCACATCAGATACTGGACCCGCAAGTACGTTTCCAAGGCTGATATGCATTTCCTGCTGGCCCGGGAAGGGATTGCCAAACCCGTTTCCGCCTGTTTCTCCCTGCCAGATCAGATGGTGAGCAAAGTCGGTGGCATCGGCGTTGAACCACAGGGAAATCGTGAAATCATCAGCAGTCTTCGCTTCGCTGCTGGTCGTGGAGACATAATCGCTGATGCCATCGAAGTTATCTCCGGAACCAATTTTCGCGGTGGCAAAATTTGTACTACCGGAATTGGTGCCGTCGTTGTTTGTGGCAGTACTGTCCAGATAATCGGAGCCCAGGTGCCAAACTCCCTTGTAGTTTGTTTCCCAGGTGCCTGCAGCGTTCCACTGGTCCGCAGCCGCTGCATTTCCGTAGTAGAGGTACAGAGATGTATTGACATTGTGACTCAGTGTCGGGACTTCAACCCATGCCAGCAAAGTCCCCGTGGTGGCATCATAGCTTTCGATCTGGTGATCCAGCTTTGTCGTCCCGTCTGAGGATGTGAAGACAAAATCGCCACCGTCGGCCTGTCCCACATTACCCCCGTTGGCTGTGGTCTTCAGCCCGGGGTTTGTAACACTGACGAGAACCGCAAAATTGCTCAGGTTCGAGGTGCCGGTAACCATCGATTCATTGATCGTCACAGTCTGACGATAATTCCAGCTGGCGTTGTACCAGGCCAGGCTGACATTCGCGGACTTGAGTTGATCCAGATTGAAGACGTTCGCAAGAACAGCATTTTCCGGGGCCGGATTCCCGGCAGAACCAAGCTCCAGCAGCCAGTCACCTCCTACGCCGGTGATGTCGCTTGAGGCAAAAACGTCGGTCCTTGTCAAAATAGCCAGCTGATCAACCAGTTGCTGACCCAGGCGATTATAGGCACCAACGTTGCAGCCGAGGATGTAGATGTCGGCATCCTCAACGAAGTATTGGGAGATCTGCGTCCAGTCATCCGCTGTGTTGGTCAAAGATGATGTTGTAATCCACTGATTACCAAGTTCGAATCCGCCCGAAGTACCGTGCGACAGAATCGAAAGGGACTGGATCTCTGTTTGGTTTTGTTGAGCCCACTGAGCAACTCGATCGAGGACACTCAAAGCAGATTCAGACGTCCCATCATACGCGAAGACGATGGAACCGGACCGAGCCGCATCAATAAGCAGATCACTGTCATCAAGGTTACGGTCGACCAGAATCACATTTCTGGCATTCAAAGCATTGGAAGCAGTACTCAGACCAGGATCTGAGAAATCGCTCGGATTTCCACTGACCGACACATGACTCCGGGTGAGACTGCTCAATTCTGTAAGCAGTCGCTGGCCATCGACCGAATTCTGAAGGTCAGCACCGTAGAACACCAGATCCGCATCCGGTGACAAGACATCTCGCCATTGTTCAAACTCGTTCTGGTTTGACGCCAGCGAGTTCACATCGATCCATGTCGAACCCAACTTCAGGGCTCGATCTGTACCTTGAGTGATGAAATGCACCGTGTCGACGGTTTGCGTGACGCCGGACATGTAGAGGTTGATTTGCTTCAACCCGTCCTGAGTGGCATCCAGCAGGACGACCTGAACGGCACGGGTTTGCCTCGCTGACAAACGTATGTCGTTCACGATGGCTTCGTAATCAACGATCGCCGTATCCACAAAAACCAGTTCGGTTTTTGAATCCAGAGTCGGATTCACTATGGAGTTCTGAGCATTCGTCGCAGCATCATCGACCGTGGCGGGATCATCAACCGTCGGCGAGTCGCCCCCCTGAGCTCCTGGGGATAATGACGGCCCCGGCAATAATGTGTCGGCCACAAGATCAAGAAACTGCTGGTCCGTGAGTCCTCCCTGGTCTGTCTGGATTGTCGCAGCATCGCCGATCGACACCAAGGCCGAGGTCAATGCATCTCCGGCATCAGCAAGCTCGGCTGCAACCGGAGCCATCGCAGAGGCGCTGAACAGAATGCGTTCTTCGAGCCGCGCAGCTTCCAGCGGGCGTTCATAGACGCCCCCATTCGCTGTTCCCCGCGTCACATACAGACCATGCTCGATCAGCATTTTGGTCTGGCGGATGAAATCTCGTAACGACATCCCGGATTACCCCAGCGAGGTCGCTGCAGGGCTCTACCAATAACTCTGGACGCAGTATCAGCGCAGTCAACCTCAATGGAAACTTACAACATGAATTGGGGGGATGTCCCGACTAGGGGAACTCCGACGAGATGTTGCCGAAATACAACACCACACTGGATGTTTCGCGATGACTTTGGCGAATGACGGACGCAAACGTATTATGAGGGTCGTAACGATCAGAGGAATCCGGCGTGCAACAGCCATGACGGGTTGCTAACATCCCTTCAGGCACCGGTAGCTGAACTCGTGAGAGTTCAGACCCTCGTCCGAATTCTCACGAATCCGGCTACGATGGCTGCCCGATACGTCGTTTTGCTTGCGGCTCTAAATCAACCCATGCAATGGGCCGCCCGGAGCTCCCAACTGATCGACTCGCCGAGTAATCTCAGGATCGGTTTCCAGCGGCGGTGCCATATGCGGTTTGACTCGAGCGTCGATCACAAGCGAACTGCGACAGCCCCAGTGTTTTGCTTCTGTGAATGAATGAACTCCGTAAATGTCTGACGCAGGATTGCTTCGCGTAAACGTCATCCACAGGAAATTATTGAGCGTCTTCGCACAGAACTCACTGTCATCCACGATGACGATCAGGGGCCAGCCATCAAGAGTAGATACGTTGGCTTCAGTGAGTTCTCTGCAGAATCGTTCAACGTGGCCATCATCCTCGTAAGGCTTCCCGACATGCTTCGGCCCCTGAATCGCCATGATGCCCGGCATGCAGATATGAGGTTCAGAAAACCCATCCGGCAATTTCAGGTCGGAAGAAATGTTCGTCGCCAGCGTTCGTTTGGCATTGCCTGCGGCTGCGATCACAAGTTTTGAACCGGCATTAAATCCGCTGCCAGTGTAGTCCAACGTATCTATGGTTGTGCGAGTCTGAAAATGCAGGTCGCGAGTCCAGTCGACTCGCTGCAGAAGATGTTGCAGGAACGCTCCGATATCGTGTATGTCCAGTTTCGAATTGTCTTCTTTCGCAACGATCAGCAGATACTTGGCGAGCGACAATTGCCCCTGCCCAAGAATTGCGTTGGCATTCGTCAGCAACTCCTGAGGCTGTCGTTCTGAAGCATACGGCACATAGCGTTCGCTGCCGATAGCCAGCAACAACGGATGAACTCCGGCTGCATCCACCGCATGCACGGCATGAACACCGGGAAGCACTGCCGGAATCGCGGGGCCCGTGAGATCATGAATCAACGCCCCAAAGATCGTGTCTTCCTGCGGCGGACGACCAACCACTGTAAATGGCCAAATCGCATCACGACGATGATAAACCGCGTCAACATTCACTACGGGAAAATCATGCGTCAGGCTATAGTAGCCAAGATGGTCGCCAAAAGGTCCCTCGGGCAAACGACGGTCCGGATCGATCGTGCCACTGATGCAAAAGTCTGCTTCCGCGCAGATCATGGGGTTGGCTCCCTGACGCACCATTCGCACGGCATGACGAGACAGCGCGCCGGCAAAGGCGACTTCAGGGATGCCATCGGGCAGCGGCATTACGGCGGCCACTGCCATAGATGGCGGGCCACCGACAAAGATGTTGACTCGCAGAGGCTTCCCTTTGGCAATAGCCGCCGCATGATGAAACCCGATGCTGCGATGAATCTGATAATGCAGCCCGACTTCTTTGTTGGGTTGATATTCATTGCCACTGATCTGAACTCGATACATTCCAAGATTGGAATGGATGTAGCCCGGTCGATCCGGATGTTCAGAATACACTTCCGGCAAGGTCACGAATGCTCCGCCATCTTTCGGCCAGCACTTCAGTTGAGGCAACTCCTGAAGAGTCGTCCGGCATTCCATCACTGGACCACTGCTGCGAGTTGCACAGCGCATGGAAATCAAGGTTCGCAAGGCCGCGGGGATGTGCCCCGGGTGTTTCAGCAACCACGCGGGATCCTTTTTGAGTTGAACAAGCGTCTCCACGCCTTTCATCGCATCGCGAAAAATAAACCGCGCGCGTTCTAGCGTTCCAAAGAGGTTGCTCACCATCGGGAAGCGACAGCCCGCGACGTTCTCAAACAGAATCGCCGGGCCGCCACGTTCACAGACTCGACGATGAATCTCAGCCGCTTCCAGATTCGCACTCACTTCGCACTTCAGACGAATGAGTTGCCCGTGACGTTCCAGATCACGAACGCATTCCTGAAGGTTGCGGTAACCCATGAAGATCGACTCCGAAGACACTGACTTGGATTGAAGAAAAAGCGAGGTATCATGCGAATACTGGCCGGATGAATCGCAATCCTCCCTTCTCGTTGCATGATATGCCATCCAGGGCAGTTGACCACCCGGGGACAGGGCTGCGCGAGCACTGCTTCTCGCGAATATGCGATTGTTTCACCGATCTTATCTGTATCTAGAATGATTATTTCATGGCTTCCCCGCGGAAAAAATCCGTTCCCACTCCCGAAGCAACCGTCCCGATTCCGGAAGAGTGGCTGGGGAAAATCCATCAGGGCGATTGCGTTCAGACACTGTGCCAAATCCCGGATGGCTGCGTCCATCTGGCTTTCGCAGATCCTCCGTTCAACATCGGTTACGAATACGACGAGTATGACGATCGGCTCGACAGCGAAAAGTACATCGAATGGTCCAGGGCATGGATGGCTCAGATTCATCGAGTCCTAAGCCCTGCCGGCGCGTTCTGGCTGGCGATTGGTGATGAGTATGCAGCGGAGCTGAAGATTGAAGCTCAGAAGCTGGGTTTCGTCTGCCGAAGCTGGGTTGTGTGGTATTACACGTTCGGAGTGAACTGCAAGATGAAGTTCACGCGATCGCACGCTCACATTTTCCACTTTGTTCGCCATCCGGATTGTTTTACCTTCAACGGCGACGACATTCGAGTCCCCTCTGCGCGGCAAATGGTTTACAACGACAAGCGAGCGGAGAGCAAGGGCCGTCTGCCCGATGACACCTGGATTCTGCGTCCTCAGGATTGTCCGGAAGGATTCAACGCCGATGAAGACACCTGGTATTTTCCTCGCGTGGCCGGAACGTTCAAAGAGCGTGCCGGGTTTCATGGATGTCAGATGCCTGAGCAACTGCTGGGGCGTATCATTCGAGCCTGTTCGAATGAAGGCGAAGTGGTCCTCGATCCGTTCTCTGGCAGCGCGACGACTATCGCCGTCGCCAAGAAACTGAATCGGCGATTTTTGGCGTGCGAGTTATCAAAAGAGTACGTCGCGATGGGTACACAGCGACTGGCCAACATTGCTATCGGTGACAAACTGGACGGTGCTCCGGAACCCAAGGTCAGTGCTCCGTCGACAGCCGAAGGAAAACCTCTTTCAGCACGAAAGAAAAAGCCCGCTCCGCCGCAGAAGTCACTGCTGCCTGAATGAACCGCCAGACTTTAACGCCAGGACACCGCAGCTGATTGACAGGAAGAAGCTGTTTTCTCTGCGGTTAAGTTGGCCCACACGACATGAAAAAAGCCCGAGCTGCAGAAGCAGTCGGGCTTTTGAAATGATTGTGGTTTATTGAAAACTAGTTAGCAGCAGGATCAGCAACCGGTGCGATTGGCTTACCGGCTTCGACTGGAGTTCCAGCACAGTTGCCGGTTCCGCAGTTGCCCATGACTCCGTTTGCCCCTGGAGCACACGTTGAAGTGCAGCAGACGGTTTCAGGAATCAGCACGCATCGAGTGTAAGGAACTTGTCGCATCACCTGACGAGCGACCATTCGAGTGCATGTGACAGGAACTTCTTTGGTGACCTGACGGCAAACTCGGCGAGTCGTCGTGTAAGGAACCTGACGATTCACACAGTAAGGAACTTTGCGAGTACAAGTTTCGCTGACCATCTTGCAAACCGAATACTGAATGTCGCGAGTTTTCTGTTCTGAAACCATCTTGCAGACCTGATAAGGAATCTGCTGAGTCTTCGTTTCGCACTCCATCCGGCATACTCGGTATGGAATCTTCTGAACAACTTCCTTCGCAACCATACGAGTGACCTGAACCGGAACCGTCTTTACGACAACTTCAGGTACATAGCGAGTGACCTGAACCGGGCACTGCTGACGTACAACCTGAGGAACCATCACGGTGTAAGGAACCTGCTCCTGAACAACCTGCGGGCACCAAACCCGTCGACAGACCTGGCGAGGTGGGCACTGAGTCATGCAGACCTGAGGACCACAGGGACCGCAGACAACTCGGGGAATCCTTGGGCCGGGAATGCACTGAGTCTGTGTCACCCACTGACCAACGTTACGCTGAACGCAGCGAGTGCGGGTTTCAGGACGCATCACCGTGTAGCAGCGTTCCTGCTGAATTGTATCCGTCACGCACTTCATGACAGTCTGGCGACATTCCTGTTGAATGGTTTCACAGACTGGCTGCTGAATCGTGTAGCGGCATTCACGAACCTGTTCTTCCCAGACGGGACGCTGAACAGTGTAGTTGCAGGTGCGATACAGCGTTTCTACAACAGGTCGCTGAACGCAATATGTTTCCTGACGGACAGCCGTTTCGGTGACCGGTCGACAAACTGTGTACGCTTCTTCGCGGTAAGCTGTTTCAGTCACAGTGCGATAGCAGGTCTGCTGCACATCTTCAAAAACGTTTTCGCAAACAGTGCGAGTCGAGGTGTATTCCTGCGGCTCATAAACTGTTTCGCAGACCGTGCGGTAACAGGTCTCAGTCGCGACGCGGCATGTCGTGTAGCACGAAGCCGGAGCACAAGCGACAGTTGGACAACAATTGTAAGAAGGAACGCCACACAATCCCGCAAAGCCAAAGCTCGGGAATGAAACGACGGCAGCGATCGCTGCAAGAACGCTTTTGAAACGCATGACGATAGAACTCCGAAATATCCGGAGAGCCGCGCGTCCGTTCGCAGACTTCTCAGTTGTTTGACTCCACCCGAATCGACAATTCGATCGGGCTCATGCCACCATGCAAACAGGTTACCCATACCGGATTCCACGACTCAAAGGCAAACCCTTCCCAATGTCGTTTTCCTTCCCGAAAGGAACCAGATGTCCGGCTGGTGAAGAAGAATATGCTCGGGCAAATGCGTCCTGCTGGCAATATGCGACATTTGGGACGTTTTCTGAGATGCCAAAAATCGACAAGTCCTCCAGAGTCCTACTTTTGCTCCGGGCTGATGTTTGATCAAAGCTCCGGTCTGTGACGGAGTGATGATCTTTGGCAACATCCGATTCCGCAACTACCAGCAAAAAGAGTCAAAGCACCGCAGTTCAGGTCCTATCTCTGTAGTTGGGACACCTTGTGATGTTCCCCAGAGACATTCTGCGTCAACGCCCCCCGGAACTGAACCTACCCATGCTGCACCCCAATCCAGACCGCCAGGCGACTCTGATTCTTTCTCGGCAGCCCTCCGGTTCATTCGACGTCATCGGAAAATCGTTGGCTTCACTGGGGTACCGGTATTCCGGATCCGGAGTCAGCGACGGCGAAGGCGTCTGGGCCGAATGGAATTGGGATGGTCGCCAGTTGACTGTCCGCAACGACCGGTTTGGCTTTCTGCCAGTCTACTACGCTCAACTCTCATCCGGTTTTGGTGTCAGTACTTCTGCTCTCGAACTGATTCGAGCGGGCGCGGCGACGGACCTGGACGATGCAGCTGTTGCGGTCTTTATTCGCCTGGGCTACTACATTGGCAACGACACTCCTTTCAAGGCAATTCGACTGCTCCCTGCCGGAAGCCAACTGACATGGTCCGACGGAACTCCTTCGATTCGAAGATTGGCACCACCGATCTCCGAGACGGTTTCAACGCTCAGCCGAGAACAAGCCGTTCATGAATACGGCGTTCGATTTCAGGAAGTCGTCGAAGCGATGGTTCCGGCGGCCTCCGAACGCATGTGCGTGCCGCTTTCTGCCGGACGCGACTCACGCCACATTCTCTACGCGCTTGTGCGAGCCGGGCGGAATCCGTCCATGGTCGTGACGGCTCGTTCTGCACCGCCCCGGCCAAGCACCGACACAGAGATTGCATCACGCATCACAGCTGCGTTGAAACTGCCGCACACGATTATTGAACAATCGGAAGATCGATTTGCTGACGAGATGCAGAAAGATCTGCTCACCAGCTTCTGCGCGGATGAGCATGCTCAGATGGTTCCCGTCGCGCGCTGGCTGGATGAACAGAAGTTTGCGGCCTCGTGGGACGGTATTGCCGGCGATATCTTTTCCTGCGGCGTTTACAACGACAACAAGATGCTGGATCAGTTTCGCAAACGTGAGCTGGCAGAATTGTCCGGCTGGCTTCTGGCGGACGATGGCTATCTGACAACGAGTCTCACGCCAACCTATCGTGAGCGTTGGAATCGAGATCTCGCGGTGACTCGCCTTTCGAGTGAGCTGGATCAATATGCGGACCTGCCGAATCCTGCAGCTCCGTTCTTCTTTTACAACCGTGTTCGTCGAGAACTCGCCCTGTGTCCGTATGGCATGCTTAACCAGCAGACCCAGATTCTGGCTCCTTACCTGAGCCATGCGATCTTCGACCTGCTGATCAATCTGCCGTTCGATTACTTCCGAGGACGACTGTTCCACAGTGAAGCAATCGATCAGTCCTATCCCGAGCTGCCTCATGTCGAGTATGTGTCTACGTCGACCGGCTTCGTGCCCGAGAAACGATCAAAGATCTGGAAGTTCGCAAAAAGCATGAGTTTGATGGCAATTCAGGGGAACGCTTCGCAGTCCTGCATTAGACGAGGTTTCCTTTTGCCGCGTCTCGCGAAAGCGATGGTCAATCGTGAATTCGGCACTGAGGTCCCCGTACTGTTTTCACGAATTCTGGTCATGATGCACCTCGAAGAATCCCTGGCCCTTTCCTCAGGAATCTGAAAGGTCAAAACGATGCGGAATGCTGAGACATCAGCGATCGCGATTAAGCCAGATGCAGTTCAGCATTTTCTGTTCGGGCCACCAGAATGAATCACCCAGGTTTACTACAACTTGATGAACGCTCGACCGGGATGGCGTTGTCGATGACAGACACGCTATCCATGTCTGCGCAGCTGGAACGGCCGTTGATCAGCATCATTATGCCGGTCTACAACGGTGAGAGGTTCATTCAGGAAGCCATCGATTCCGTTTTAGCCCAGACCGAAAATGATTTTGAACTCATTATCGTCGACGATGGTTCAACGGATGCGACTCTGGCAATTCTGGAAACCTATGGCGATCGCCTGACGGTTCTTCGTCAGCAGAATTCCGGTCACGCGGCTGCTCGTAACGCGGCCGCAAAGATCTCTCGCGGTCATTGGATCGCCATGATCGATGCAGATGATCTGTGGCACCCCGAAAAGCTGGCTCACCAGCTGGCTGTTTCCGGCGATGCCGATTTGGTCTATACCGCAGCCCTGAATTTTGAAGACTCATCCCGCGTCGATCACACGACATTCGCGGACGGTAACTGTCACAACGGCGATGTGTTCGATCAACTGCTGCTCGACAACTTTATTACTCATTCCAGTATCCTGATGAAACGCGATGCGTTTCTGCAGGCAGGTGGCTATGACGAATCGCTGAAGACAACCTGCGACTGGGATCTGTGGCTCAGAATGTCAGCCTCCGGATGCCGTTTCCAGGGAACGCCTGCTCCGCTGACTCATTATCGCTGGCGAGCGACCTCGACTTCTCGCAACCACGATCGTACCTGCCGCGACCGATTAAGCGTCCTGAAGAATGCTCTTTGCTCCCCGCGTGCCCGCCACACATCAATGCTGGTTCGACAAACAGCGATTGCTCGAGTCTGGCAGACATCGGCCTGGTTTGTCGCGGAGAAAGATGACCGGAAGGCACTGAACTGGTACCTGCGTTCCGTCGTGCATCGCCCCTACAGCATTCGAGGCTGGAAAGAGGTGACTCGCTGCTGCCTGCACCTTTGCGGAATCAGCCGCCGCCGAATCAAGCGAATGTTGAAGCGTCAGGGCTGAGAGAATTTCTGCGATGAGTTCAAACAGAAAAACGCGGCAGTGCATTTCGCATTCTGCCGCGTTTTCGTTTTTAGGTCATCAACTCTGTGAAGCTACTGCTTTTGGGCAGCATTCGGGTCAGTATAGATCGTCAGTTTGACCTTCATTCCCGGTTTCACTGGGGTTCCAGGAGCTGGATCCTGTGACTTCACCGTGAAAACTTCATCCGGGTTCTTTGCTGGGGGGCCCTGCTCCAGCACAATCTGGTTCGCAGCGGCATTCCCCTTCACTCGTTGCAACCCCTGACGTTGCAGCTGTTTGACCGCATCGTTGTGGTTCAGACCGCTGACGTTGACCAGAGCTGCAGGGCCATCGCCGATCGGAGGCTTGGCGGCATTCTCAGCCATTTCACCAGGCCGTTCTTCCCCCACAACCTGCACCTGAAAATCACGAAGGTCAGGAGTAAATCGCGTCTTTGCATCGGCGTTGATCCAATTGCCGATCCAGTCCTTCTCGTTCTTCTTGAAGTCCTTAAAGCGGTAGACGGTAATCTTCGTTCCCGCGGGATCCAGCAACTGCACTGCCGTCGGCAGAAACTCTTTCAGGTCCAGAATGACATCGGCCTGTCGCCAGTTTGTCGCATCCTGTGGCAGTCGCGGATAGATCGTCAACTTTGCTCGCCCCGACTTCGGGTCGAACTGTCCATTCGTAAAGAAGATCGTAAAGCGATGCTTCGCCTTTTCCGGAGGCATTCCAAACAGGAACGGCAGCGGACTGTCCATGATATTCTTGCCCTGCATGTCGGCGGGCAACTGAGCGACAATCGCTTCCTTCTTTTCCAGGTCCATGCTGTAAACGCGTTGGCCGTCACAGCTCCAGCGTTCCTGTTGCTCCATCACAAGAGTAAACTGCTTGCCGTTCTTACCGACGCGTACTGAAGGTTTACGGCCTTCTGCTTTTGCTTTTGCAACTTCCTGGTCGCGAGCAGCCACCAGTTCCGGCGTTACTTCGACCGGCGTGATATCCAGTCGACCTTTGTCAGCCTTCTCATAGGCAAACTCACCTTCGGACTGTTTCTCCACTTCGAAGGCCGTGTCATAAACAATTCGAAAATGCTTGCCTTGCAAACGAGTAATGTCTTCGCTGGAAGCGGACCAGAACTCCAGAATGCGATCCAGCTCCTTCACCAGGGCCGGTGACATTTCCGGCGCCTGCTGATTGAGCACATCATTCTTCAACTGGATCACAGCCGCGTCAGCATCGACGGTCGCGCCGGCATCAACGGTTTGTGTACCGTCAGCAGGTTTGGGTTCGGCAGCGTCCTGAGTGCGACTCACCGGTCGCGCAGTGGTCGCCGGTACTTTTGACTGCGCTTTGGCCGGTGCCTGACCTCGAGAAACCTGCGGAGGGCGAGCCCCCGATGATTTGGTCTGGGCCGTTGCGACTGTTGACGGGAACACAACTGAGACAGCAATTATGGCGATGACGATTCTCACCATCGGACTCCTTCCGATGAAACGACAATCTGCGAAATCGCAGGGAATTCGACGCTATTGAGCAGTTTCGAAGTTGTTTTTTGCTGGGCATCCATGCCTGCTGAAGACCCCTTTTCAGACTACTCACTCCTGAACCACCGCAGGCATACCGCCCGGCAGAGTACCAGAGAACCGGCTTATAGCGGTTTTTGAAAATCGACTCCAGAGGTGTTTTCCCCCGTATCGAGATAGTGACGCTACAGAACTGGTTCCAAATCATATCCGTAAATGGTGTGCCTGCGTTCGCCGGGGCGAACTTGTCACACCCTACAAATTGCATTGCTTTTCTGTAGGGTGTGACAAGTGAGCCTTAGCGAACGCAGACACACCGGTTGAGTCTCCAGGTCATTCCGGCAGGAAGTTATTCCGGGGCCGTTCTTAGAAAAGTGGCTACGCGGGAGCACCGGGAGGTTTTCCTTTTCCCGCCCGGACGTAATCGGCTCGTTCACGAGCGTACTCTTCAGCACTGATCTCAATCGCAGCTTCGCGCTGAGCTTTCCCGGCATCAAATAGCTTCTTCAGGAACGGAACACACCAGCCACAACCAGTACCGGCCCCGCCGCACTCGCTGACCTCACTGGGCACTCGTGGCTGATGCAGCCTGATAAAATTCACAATCTTCCGCTGAGTCACATGGAAGCAATAGCAGAGCTTGTCGTCCGGCTGCATAACAGATCTCAAGACCAACAGAAGACCAGATTTACGTCGCGACAGGGTAACATGAATGGAAGCGGCAGAAAACGCCGAAGCTCGCTGCAATTCTGTGCAATTGGACGAACTGATCGGTAAGAACTGCCTGGACACGAAGAGTTGGTGTTGACGTAATCTGCCGAATCCACAGAATCCGGAAATCTCTCTCAAGTCGCGAATACTCTCCTCTCTCAAAACCCGGTCCTCGGGACTCGCGACCTGATCAATCGGCCGTCATGGCCACCCACCTGAGATTTGCCTCTCCTTTCTCTCGGCAGGTGATTCTGTGAATAAGACACTGACTTCGATCGTCGTAGCGGTGATGTTGCTGGCCTGCTCGCCAGTGGCGCTCGGCCAAAGCGCTTTCTATGGACAGCAACGGCAATATGCGGGCGGGCAATTTGCCGGCGCCAGTATTTATCAGCCGACAATGACTGCGATGACGGTATTTCAGGCCGGTGATTCCGCCGTCCCGATTCCGCAGGATCCGGGTGCTGCACCTGCTCCATCATTTGGTGCCCCCTCGGTCAATTCCACAACCACGCCGCTCGGTACGATTCCGCCGAATAATGGTTCAGTGATTACCTCACCGGACCCTTCGCTGCCGATCTATCAAAACGACACCACCTGGAATGCGTTTTCGCCACCCGTTGTCAGTGATCCATTTCTGCAGCCTGGTTATGGGCAGCAAGGTTACGGTCAGCCCTACGGACAGCCAGGCTATGGAATGCAGCAGTCTCCGTATGGAGGCTATACTCAGGGAGTGCCGCCACAGGGCATGACAACTTATGGAGCAAACGGAGCTCAGCCTTATCGCTTCGGCTGGCAGAATCGATTGGACGTTTCGTGGATGCCTGGCCAAACGGTGACCGGTCCTGCTCCAGGGGCTTCAGGCGATGTTGGAATCCTGGGAGTTGATTACGAACTGGCTTATGGAACTCCGTTTCTTCCCGGCTGGGTGCTCAACTGGACGAATCAGTTCGGGTACCGAAACTGGGATGGTCCGGGCGGTCAGGTTGTTCAGCCTCGCGATCTCTATCGCTTCGGTATCGACTTCGAATTGGAAACTCCTCAGGCCGGCCCATTCAGTATCAGTCTGGGCGTGACTCCATCGATCAACACCGACCTGAATGCAGATGCCTGGAAGGAAGGCCTCCAGATTGATGGACGCGGCATCATGTTCTTCCAGCTGGATCAATACTGGACCATGGGACTGGGTGCTCAGTATTGGGATCGCGTCGACGACCGCATCATTCCCTGGGCCGGTTTTATTTATCGTGATGACTTCTGGGAATGGCAGCTCATGTATCCCGAAGCACGTATCAGCGTGTTCCTTGGCAACGAAGCGTACTGGGCCAAATGGGCGTATGTGCGAGCTGAATATCACGTCGAAGCCTACGGAATCGAAAGTTCCTTCAACGGTGGGGCTGTGTCAGATACTCAGTTTGAGGTCGAAGATTACCGAGTTCTCGGCGGCTTTAAGATGGACGCTGGAAGCTACAACTGGTTTATCGAAGGTGGCTGGGTCTTCAATCGCGAAGTCAAATTTGCTAACGCGACACCAGGCTACGAAATCGGCAGCGGCTTCATCGGCCAAATCGGACTTCGCTTCTGATCTGATGTTTTTGCATTGGAGCGGTCGGCCGCAGAAAACCCCTTCTCCCCTTCTCCCCTTCTTGAGCGCTCTTCATGTCTGCTCCCGTTGCTGTGATTCTTGCCGCCGGCAAGAGCACTCGTATGAAGTCCGAAGTCCCGAAAGTTCTGCATCCGGTTTGCGGACGCCTGATGATCGAATACGTCCTCGATGCCGCTCGCGCGGCGGGTGCGGAGCGACTGATTGTTGTCGTGGGACACAAGGCTGATCTGGTCCGATCCTCACTGGCCCATCATCCCGATGTTGTGTTCGCGGAACAGACAGAGCAAAAAGGGACGGGACATGCCGTCATGATGTGTGAAAAACATCTGGCGGAGCATTTCGGTTCAGTACTGATCCTGGCTGGCGATACTCCCCTGCTGCAGGGAAGTTCTCTCAAGGCATTGCTGGACAGCCAGACGACTGACGGCGCTGCGTGCGTAATTGGAACCGCTGATACTCGGAATAACGACGGTCTCGGTCGAGTTGTTCGAGACAGCTCCGGAGCTTTTCAGTGCATCGTCGAGCAAAAAGACGCGTCGCCCGAACAGCGGAAGATTACAGAAATCAACACCGGTTGCTACGCCTTTAACACTCCGCTTTTGTTGTCAGCGCTGAAGAGCGTTAAGCCGAACAATAGTCAGTCGGAATATTACCTGACAGATTGCCCACGAATCCTGATGGATCAGGGCCACAAGGTAGCCGCCACCTGCAGTCTGACGATTGAAGAAGCTCTGGGCGTTAATACTCGAGTACAGTTGTCGGAAGTTTCCGCCAGTATCCAGAAACAGATCCAGATGCAGTTGATGTTGTCCGGAGTCACTATCGAAGACCCCGCGCAGACTCATGTGGATTTTGGTGTCTCAATCGGCCGCGATACTGTCATCCGTCCATTCACAGTCATTGACAGTAATGTCACGATCGGTGACGACTGCACCATCGGACCCTTCGTGCATGTCAAGGGTCCCAAGACAATCGCCAGTGGTACTCGAATTGGCTGATGGCTTGCGCCGCTCAGGCAAGCCTAGCTGCGACGTCACTCGCTCGCATTTCGTTCTGCTATTCTCGCGGGAGTGTGGCCTAAACACGCTGCGACAGTCCCAGGCACGTGACGGCTCTGCGCGAAATGAAGTCAGTCACCGGCGGTGCGCCTGTCGGTGACCGACGGCTACTCTCTGACATCCTTTCAGGATGAATCGCATTGAGTTCTGCCTAAGGAACAGGCCCGAAATAACTTCCGGCTTGAATCAACTTCAGACTCAACCGGTGAGCCTGCGTTCGCTAAGGCTCACTTGTCACACCCTACAGGAAAACGCTGCAATTTGTAGGGTGTGACAAGTTCGCCCCGGCGAACGCAGGCACACCATTCACCGATGTTATTTCGACCCCTACCCTAAGCTGAATCGAACTGCAGATCGTGCCACTGGTCGATGCAATCGACACGGAGGGCTGACGCCCTGCCGCTCGCCTTGCCAGGATCGCGTACGATGTCAGATCGTCTTATGGATATTGTCGCCGGATGGCTCTCGAGTCAGGCTGAAATTGCCGTATCAGAATGAACGTACGCGACAGGCCTGGCGATTCGGGGTGTTCACGCAGGCCAGCGAGCGAAAGCGAAGATTGCCAGTTGTGGAATTCATGCAGCCTGATTCCTGTCGTTTCGATATACAGTGAACCTGCCTGAACAACAGACTTCAAGTCTTCCTGCCTCCTCCGCCCTTCGGAGCCTATACGATGAAAACTCAACCAGCCCTGGTTGCCTTCTTTGCTGTCACCACGATTCTGTCGTGTACTGGATGCGGATGTATTAACGGTCCGCGGACGTTTCATGCGAGTATTCGCGACGTTGACCACTCGGTCCGTACGACGGCAACCGCAGGCGATCAACGTCCTGCTCCGAGCATCGAAGTCGTGCAGGGAAATCCCAATAAGGTGGTCGACAGTATCGGCTGGGTTGTCGGGATTCCTCGTCGAATCGTCCTGTGGGATCGACGCGTCGACAGTCACCAGGTTCAGCCAGAAACGATGGCGGAAGTCGCTACGTACGCCAAGGTGAATGAACTGGACGGAATTTGCGTCCGAGTTAATCAATACGCACCCGCCGATGAATGGAAGCGATTGACAAAGAACGATCGGATCAGTCCAGGCTGGCGATATACCGTCGGTGCTGCGAGCCTTATTGGTTACACGTTGCTGCCCGGTCGAATCATCGGCATCGATAACTATAACCCCTACACAAATAGCGTCTATGTTTACTCCGACGTTCCAGCTCTGGCCATGGAGGCGGCGGCTTATGCGAAAGACATCAAGCAGCGCGAGCTGCCAGGAACCTATGCGTCCGTCAATACTCTGCCGGTGGTTTCGGTCTGGCATGAAACCATCAATACTCAGGAGACACTGAGCTACCTGCAGACTCACGGAACCTATGAAGAGCAACGTGAAGGCCTGGCAATCCTGTATCCAAACTACGGAGCATCAGTCGGCGGAGCCTTTGGAAGTCTGTTCGGATTCACGGGCGTCTTCGAAATCGGTGGTGCCGTTGTGGGTCATGTCTCGGGCTGGCACAAGGCTGCTCAGGTCAACCCTGACAACGTTGACACTGTACGTCTGGAGAAAGACTCCCCCGTACACAACAGTGTTTCACGAGCTGATCTCTCTCACGAAACACTCGTGGTCGGGAACTTAGAATAACAGACACTCACGGCTGGAAGATTTCAGTCAGTCGCTGCTGGCCCAGATCCAGGCGGTACATCAACTGATTGTAATTGTAACGCGGTGTGGCTGGTGATGCCGTAAACGTATTGCAGTATGTGCCTTCAAAAAAGATCGTCCGCCCATCGTTCTGATCGAAGAAGAGATGATGGCAGGGATTGTAAAAGCTTTGTCCGGGATGCGTTGCCACTTTAATAGCCTTCAGGTAAGGCCCCTGAGCTGACTCGGCTTCAGAATAAAACACCTCCCCGAGGAACGACGGACTACTTTTATCCCAGGCATGTTCAATCGCGATCATGACCCAGCGTTTGCGAAACGCATTCCATTGCACGGTACCGGAATGCATCTGCACAATGCGGTCTTCTATGTCTGCATCTCGAGGCAGATAGTGAGCCTCCCCGATCGTCATCAAGCCTTTCTTCACCCAACGTCGCTCATCCTGCTGAGTCACGGGCGGAGCCTTCTTCCACGCCCAGACAAGCTGCCCATCGGCATCTCGAACCGGACGACTGTCAGCAAGTTGCTCATCGGTCACAGTCGGCCCCGAAACGTCTTCACGACAGGTGTAAGATTCGTAAGCATCCGGATCCTGAATCGCTGTCAGTGTCGCGGGGATTCGCGTCACCGGAAACGGATTTCCGAACAGCAGATAGTCCGTCGATCCGTCCTTATGGCGAATCGGATGATCACGCAACATTCGCCACGATTCATTAAGGTCGATCGACTGAATCACTTCAAAAATCTGCCGACTGTCATTCCATCGAACGTGCCCCTGTTCCAGCGCGTCAGTAAGTCCTTTACGGCGCGAATACTGAGCAACAATCGTGTCCTGTCCCGAATCATCCGGCACCACACACACTCCGTGGATCCAGACAACGCCTTCCGGGTTTTGCACTTCGACCATAGCTCGAGCAAACCCGTCTTCTTTGGTGAAGTATTGCAGATCAACACCGTCGGATGGATCCAGGCCGCCTTGTGAAGGTAACTTAGAAACCGCACCGGCGGTTCGATAAAGTCCCAGCGGATACTGGAGCTGATTCGTGTCGCCCCAGAACCAATAAAGTTTGTTCTGGTAGACCGCAGGCTGAACGGAATCCTGCCCCACAACTTTGCCATTGTGATTCGAATGTTCCAGCGGGGGTGAATTCCCCAGCGGTACAGCATGCCCCAGTCGCACGGAATCTCGATAAATGTCGCGCCCGGTAATGCGATAGAGCCGTTCCGCAAGATTCGAACGAGACATCTCGATGGTATGACTGCTGCCAGGTTTAATTGTCAGCCTGACCCCTTCGATTCCAAAGCCATCTTTCGCCACATGGTATCCCGGTGAAGTCACCTTGAAGAACACAAGGGCTCCCTTGAGTTCCGGCTCATCAAAGGCCACACGCCCGGCACTATCGGTGATGTAAACAACCTCATCGACTGTGGTGAGTTCGGCCATCGGGATGCCTCGACGAGTTTCCCGGTCGACCACCCGAAGCTCCATCCGATCTCCAGCCGGTGCGGGAGGCGGAGCCATCGTCAGGGTTATCAACTCCACGCCGAGAATGATTAACAACTGACGTGCGGCCAGAGTTATCGTCATTGATCGCAATCCTTCCAGAGCAGCTCACCGAGAATCTTTCGGTGAGCGGGACAAGGCCGTAACAGACTGTTGACTTAATCCTAACATCTTATTGAAAGCGTTGGATTAGAAATTGCGCATTGTTGTTAGGGCTGGAAGCCCGGCACATCCTCTGCCGGTGGCGTGAGCCACCGGACTGGAAAAGACACTGTGATTCAGGCCTGAAGGGCCGACACATCCGCCTTTGTGTCGGCCCTCCGGGCCTCAAATTCTTTATATTCGAATACCGGTGGCTCACGCCACCGGCATTGGATTTGTCGACCCTCCGGGCCTGAAAATGCGCAACTTCAAAACTGACGCAACGGGTTGTGAAAGCCCCAAAACGCGCAACGTTAAAACGCGTCAGCGAGGGATTATTGTTGAGTACGCGGAAACAGTTATCCCTCACTAACATTTCGGGTTGTGAAAGCCCATGAAGTCAAAAGTCTGTTAATCGCCAGTACCGTAGTGGACCTGAACTTTGGCTGCGGCAATGTAGCGACCAGCATCGCCAAACCAAACCACCGACATTGAAAGTACTGATGGACTGCGATCACTGTTTGACGTCACGCACTTTTGATGTCACTCGTTCGCGGTTGCTCGTTCACCGTCATTTTCACACCTCACAAGGGAGTCAGCCGGCCGCTGAATTTTCCGGATGGCTTGAGAAAGACTTATCGGAGGTAAGTCTCTTTGGAATGGCAATTGCCAATTCGCATGGCAAGCGACAGAATCCGCGAAAGTTCACCGCACACGAAGTCCGGGACGGCGAACGATTGTTCTTCGTTTACAAACATTACAGGGGATTTCCCCAGCCAGGAGTTTAATAGTTCCATGAGAGTTCTGATTACAGAAGAACAAATTCGGCAGCGAGTTATTGAGCTGGGTGCGCGGTTGTCACAAGAGTATCAGGGGCGTCCCCTGACGATTCTGGGAGTGCTGACCGGCAGTGTTGTACTGCTGGCCGACTTGATCAGGGCCACCAACGTACCATTGCGAGTCGCACTGATTTCGGCCTCAAGCTACGGCGGCACTCGCACATCACCTGGTGAATTGTCCGTCAACAGTTCTCTGGTGCCGGATCTGTCAGGGCGGCACGTTGTGATTCTGGACGACATCTTTGACACCGGAAAGACGATGGTCGGGCTGCTGGACGCGGTTCAGCAGTTCGGGCCAGCCAGTATAAAGTCGGCCGTGTTATTGTGGAAAACGGAACGGACTTGTGTCGATCTGGTTCCGGATTTCTTCGGGTTCCAGATTCCGGACGAGTTTGTTGTCGGCTACGGCCTTGATTACAACGACGAATTCCGGCATCTCCCTTACGTCGGGATTCCGGATCCGGACGACCTGCATATGGCAAACGGCGGCTGACTGGACAGCGCCATGTTGCCCCCCTCTCCCCCGATTTTTTTGCGGAGACAGCGTGGTGTCACATGG